>ULOF01044263.1_pt1 | contig 10382 bp, 8 predicted proteins | sample 1952371 | NCBI WGS metagenome assembly ULOF01 (sample SAMEA4835597, study PRJEB28245) | human gut metagenome | biome: gut microbiome; material: fecal sample | place: Denmark | collected 2008 | reverse complement strand
GTGCTGTTGATCCTGGGCGTCATCGCCTTCTTCCGCAAGTAACCCTGACAGGAAAGGAATGAGATATGAAGACGATTCCCATCATCGCGCAACTGCGTTCCACGAGCGGATACGATACGGACGCTCCGTATGTGTACCTGGAAGTGGATACGGAACTATTGACCCGGATCGAGAAGGCGGTGTCGCTTTACAGCAGTCATCAGAACGATCCTTCACTGGGGTTGAGCAAGCTGACGATTCACGGGCCGTCCATGACGGCTCTGGTGAACCTCCCGGAATTGACGGAAGAACAGCAGAAGTCTCTGGACGAAGACGAAAGCATCCTGCTGGCTTCGCCGATTCCGGAGACGGAGCTGGCTACCCTTGAAAGCTGCATTCGGCTCTGTGGTGAAGACATCGACATCCTTGATGCCCGGTGCCTTTATGCCGTCGCCTGCAACAAGCACACACGGGACATGTATGAAGCCAATATCGGGGCCGTACTGAGACATCTGCTCAAGTCCCGCCATCATCCCGGAAAGGAGGAGTTGCCTGATGCTGACGATTGAGAAGTACAAGGGCACCCGCTTCTGGGCAGTCTTTCGAGACGGAGAGCTGTTGGCGGTAACCGTGTACAAGCGTGGAGCAGAGGAGATCGTCAGGACGCTGGAAGCCAGGGACGGATAAGGCCGCCATTCAGCAGCTCTTCTTCATCATGAAGGAGAGCTGTTTTTTAGCTGTCAGGCATGGAAAATACTTTGTTTTCAAGCTGAATATCAATGTGTTGCTTTTTGTTAGTGCAGTATTTAAAATTCCTTCGTGAAACGCACCGTCATTGAAAAAATTGCCTCATTGGTCCCTCAACCCGATACATGGCTTTCCCCGGATCATGACGACCCTGTTCTCCGAATTATCCCGTTGGAGATGGCGAATAGAATCAGGAGGATTCAGACCTTGCTGGGACGTCCCGATGCCGGCTGGATCATCGCCAGGTCATATGCCCGGGAAGAAATCATGCCGCCAGCCTGGTTCAAGGAACAGACAATACGTAGAACAATCAAACTCCTCATGGGTAAAGAAAACAATGCCGTCCTGATGGAAGCCATCGCTCTTTCAGGCGAGATGGCAGCAGGGGCACGCAATCTTATTCACGCCCTCCTCCTGAATGACGGATGCGATTACGATGAAATCAGTCGCATCAGCGGCATCTCCCAGGAGATTGTTCGTGCTCACGAAGAACTCTTCTTCAACGTCAGGGATCGCCGGGATGAACAAACCTACCTCTCCGGCATTGTCTACCCCAATGGAAGAATCGACGAACTGCGTCCCGATTATTTCGACGCGGCGGGCAACAGGGAATTGCTTCTCCGGACTGGATTCAACAGTACCGTCAGGCAGACGGCCTTCCTTGCCGGGCTGCAAATGACCAGCCCCTATGCCCAGGGAAACAATACCGAGAAAACAGACCGGATCTGCCGGGACATGCTGGAGCGGGCTGCCATGGCAACCGGAATGGGCATAGCCAACAGCTCCCGGCATCCCCTGGGTCCTGTCATCAGACAGGTCGCCGTCAATGCAGCGCATCAGGTCAAGCCCGATGGATTTGGTCAACTGATCAGCCTCGGGGATACGATGAAGCAGGAGCTGGAACAACTTGCCCGGAACAAAGCGGAAGCCCTGAACCGCAACATGAACGACATCCCCCGGGAACCGGTTCCCCTCACCTCCAACAGCGAACAATAATGATGATGACAAAAATGCAGAAACTGAATCAGCTGCCAGTCAATGCCGTGATGACGACGAAGGAACTCAAGCAGCGAGGCTTTACCAACCAGGATCTGACCCGTGCCGGGAAAGAAGGTGTTCTTGTCCATTACGGGTACGGAGTTTGGGCTCGTCACGTTCCTCTCTGTCTGTATGAAGCGCTGAAAACATTCCAGAAAGAATCGCAGAGCGGCCATATAGGTGGACGAACCATTCTGCACCTTCTGCTCGGAGCTCCCGAACCGGAGCGAATACAACTGTTTGATCATCGGGAAGCAGGAAAGTATCCGAATGCTTTTAATTATTCGGGGCGGATTCATACAGTTCCATGCAGAATATTCAACGACGAATACTTTTTTGATGAATGTTGCGGTATCATCGAACGTGACGGACTGTACTGGTCTACTCCTGCCCGGGCATTGCTTGAGAGCATTGACATGATCGGGAATCTTGATGATTGCCGTATCATCATCCGGGCCATGGAGCAACTGGAAGAAATGGACATGGATGATCTGGGGAAGGTCCTGGAATGCTGCCAGAGGGAAAAGGTCAAGCGCTGGTTCTTCTACCTTGCCTCCAAGGTGTCGCGGGATTGGGCATGGGCTTGTACCCGGGACTCGGTTGTCCGGAAAGTTCTGTCGAATAGCATATATTCTCTGCACACACCGGGAACATATGTCCCCGATTTCAGGATCACGGTGCCGGAAGAGCTGGAACGGGAGTTCCCCCGTTATATGCCTTTCGGGCTTTCCTGAATGTAAATGGAAGGTTGGACGGCGTTTTTTAAGAAACACCGTCCAACCTTCAGAAATATTGCTGTCTTTCTTGATTATTGATAATGAATAACTACAGAACTCCCTGAACTACGAAGGGGGGAACCTGGATAAATTCATATTTAGTATATGAAATAATATAATAGATAGTATCTCCCTTGTAGTAAACGGAGTATTGTAGTTATTCATTCATAGCTTGTTATGTCATATTTTTCCGTTTCAACAACCCCGGAGTTCCTTCTGGAGGAGGTACACCAGAAAGGAATCGCAACGATCCGTTTCTTCGATGCGCAAGTCACCTGGGAACAAGCGGGCCATTTCCTTGATGTCGTCGAGTTTAACCTTGCCTGACCGCGTAATCTGTCCGCTGCGTATGGGAGCCTTTCCATTCAAGGGCCAGTTTTTCTTCTGAGCCTCCTTGTAAATGTATCCCAGTAATGTACGTAGCCGGTCATGGAAGGAGTCGCCCGTCAGACGATTTCTGCATGAGAGGAAGTGTCTGACAAGTTCGCGAACACAACGGGCATGGTCGATTGTTACGACAGGCTTATCCGGCTGGTCTGCCACGGCCAGTACGAGTAACAAGCGGTAGGCTATTTCCATGATTCGTGCCTCGTGTTCTACTTCAGCATGATACGTCACACACAGGGCTTTCAGATCCCGAATTTCATTTAGTACCTGTTCTGGCTCATCTACTCCAACTTCAACAAAAGAAACCGCTTCCGATTGATCACCCATCATGGGACGACGTTCTAAAATATTTTTGATCAAAGTGTTCCACCCGTCCAGGTCGGGGTCCGGATTTTTGTCTGGCTCATAGGTAACGATTTGTCCCCGTTCCAGATCCCGAAAGCTTGAGGAGACCAGGCAACGGGCCATGAATCCGGATTGAAGCATTCCTTCATCCCCCAGGACTTGTTCCATGGAGTCATATTGGGTTGCCCATACCAGGGCAAGACATGGACTGTTGACCCGGTCTCCCGATCGCCCGATACGGTCTGTTTTGATCGCATCGCCGCTGAAGCCGGCCAGATATGGTTTTTCTCCTGACAGATTGTTATCGCCATACCCCACCATGACTTTCTTGACTTGTTCACGAGCTTCGGATGAAGCTGACAATAAGGATTGGTCTGGTGAATCGGATAATTTTTGGACTAAAGCCTCCGGGGTAATGTCTTCAATGGTAATATCATTATGACAGGCAAGCCGCCGCTCCAGAGAATGAATTTTACGTAACAGGTCGGCTCTTTCTTGCATTGCCTCTTCCTGTAAATCCGGAGCTGGACATGGCATGGAGTCTTCGAGTTTGCGGTATTGTTCATCGAGCCTCTTTTTTTCCCGTTTCCACAGAGATTTTTGTGTCGCCAGAGAATACTCCCTGGCTGTTTCTATTTCTGTGATGACTTTTCTCAGGTAATCCATAGGACGCGATTTTCCTACTCCGGAGCCTTCAACAATCAGGAAAAACAGATTGGATCGGACCCTGTTTCCATTGAATTGCAGGGAATAGACTTTCCCGAGACATCCCGAGAGCAGGCCAAGAACCTGAACTCCTACAATGTTTTCCGGTACGCGAAAAGCATCGACAACATTTTGCACGGTTCTTTTCAGAACTTCCGGTAATAGTTCCGTTGGGAACGAAATATCGGGTCGCTGTGGTTCACAGGGCGGAATGAGCTGTTGCATGATCAGATGACCTCCTTTCCGATAGCCGTGAAAGAAAGAATCTCCCCGATCAAATAGTTCTGGTGGCTTATATTGGCCTCTCGAACATCCTTTTTACCGTTGGGCAATATTAAAGCGTGAACAGAAGCGGCAATACCTGCCAGGAGACTCGTCGCCTTGGCTTTCCCTTCTTCTCCTGCCTCGTCTGAGTCGAAGGCCAAAAGGACATGCTTGCCTCGAAAATATTCTGCCCGTTCAGGATTAAAGCTCTTCACACCGTTAATGGAGACGATAGCAGGGAACTCTTTTTCAGGCATGCCCGAGTGAAGAATGGCATCCATGGCAGCGATGGCATCGGTTTCTCCCTCCGTAATAATACAGTGGGTAGACCCAGGGATGGCATGAATACCCCACATGGTTACTGTCCCGCAAACTTTCATGAAAGGGCAGTCAGTAGGACCGGGAATGGTGTAAGGATTCCCATTCATACTGAATCCAAAGCGGGTGGCCCAGGGTTCTTTCAAGCGAGCTTTGACTCCGATATACTTTCCATTCTCGTCTGTATAGAGGAAGCAAAGCCCTCCTTCCGGGCTTAAGCCTAATGCATACCATGGCCTGGCGGCCATGTACATCAGGGTTTCTTCAGCAAAACCAAGAATAAGCGCCATTCTCTGGACCTTGAGGTGTTCTAGGAAAATAGCCATACGAAGGTTTTCACATCCCATTTCCTCAATATTGGTCAGAGGCTGTGTTTCCTTGGGTACGACAGCCTTAACTGCGGGTTGTAACTCAGGAATTGCGGAGAAATCGTTATCCGATTGCATACTTTCCTTGATGAAATGGATGATGTCGGAATAATTCTCCTGCATCGTCCATTGCTTGTGAGCGCACACCAGGTCGAAAATTGTTCCTGCTGCATCGCAAGCAAAGCAGTTGAACAGAATAGTTCCGTCTTCCATGACGCTGAAAGAGCAGGATGGATTATGATCGTTATGAATGGGACAACAAACTGTTTGTTGATACCCTGGACGATTACTATAGAGTTCGTTACGGTATAGACTACGTCCTCTTTCTTTATAGATGCGTGCCAAAGTAGCATTGAATGCTGTCAGGTCTTTCTTGATGTTTTGATAATCAATAAACATTGTGTTCTTTGTGGTTGCCCGGCAGCTGTGATCTGGTAGGATATTCGAGGATCCCCATCCTTGGAACTCCGCCTGATCGCAGCATGCATGGGCGGAGTTTCTCATTTTGCCAATTCGGTTTGGCGGTCAAGCCATGCGTGGACATCCAAAAGGCGGAACCTTTTGATTCCACCACGGCGGTTGTTCTGGACCAAAAAGTAGGGAAGTCCGCATTTCACGAGTTCGTCTACCTTCTTGGTCGAGATCTTCAAGTGTTGAGCCAGTTCGGCCCTATCCATGATATGGGCAATGCCGCCCAAATCTCGAAGTTGTCTCTGTGGTTTTGTCGGTGACATGTGCGGAGAATTGAATTTTCTCTGCAGAATGTCAACACGTCATATACTGCTAATAATAAGGCGTTTGCAATGTTTATATATTGCGTTTAATTAAGAAATAGTAGGGTTTATTAGGCTTTTTACAGCGAGGAATATCCTCGATTTCTGAGCAAAAAGTGAACATAATGGGATGTATTAATGAAATATGCGTTTAATTACGTATAATGAACATTATGAAATACTTGTGATGAATATGCTGATTTTGTCATACTGTAATCTCTCAGGTAGTCACGCGGGAATCGACACCACATTTTCTCGGTGCTTGGATAGGATTCGTCCTACTGGCGGAGGAGATCAGTGAGAAGCGCTTCGAAAACAACCGAACTTGCCTGCTTGGAAAAGTACCAAAAAATCCGATCTGATAAAATGGCACAAGCGTTATAATGGAAGTAAGCAGATCAGGACTATTGTAGATATCCCGAAGCATGCTCTGGAACTAGCATGTTGCGCGCTTACCTCGTCCACACACAAGCCAGCCCATTCCCGCATCCGTCAGGGAACGTGGAGTTCCCCCTATATCTCCTGCACGAGGCCATGGGATTGTGATTTTTTTCTCAGAGGCATCAACTTGAGTGTTATTTTGCAAAAAAGAAAGAATATTTCCTATATTCGCCATTTGTTTCAGATGAAGGGGATAATCATTGTGAGATGATATTGTTTCTTCAACGCGATCTTGAAGCCACTTCAACCCCGGGCGACTTATTTCATGCCATTTTTGAATATAAGTCCAAGGAGCAAACCACGGGATCTTCTTTAAGAACGATTCAGAATCAAATTTATTGTATTTTATAAATTTCTTTATAGAATATTCCCATATAGGAGATATAGGTTCCCTTAGCCTATGCCCTTTTATCATTTGCTTTATGTCTTTTATCTCTTTATCAAATGGCTCTTTGCCGTATTTTAATATCAGCCAGAAAAGAGTATCGACCAAAATATCGGAAGTTATCTTGTGTTCATGTTGTAACTTGATCATCTGCTGATGCAGTTTTTCAATTTGTAACCAGCTATTAATAGCCAGATCCGCTTCATCTGGCTCATATCCTTCTTGGCTATGTAATTGACGCCGATATACCGCTTCTGGCTGCATACCGAATAATTCTGCATGACTCCATACATATGCTAGAAAGGCATTGTTCCAGCCATAACGAGGAGACCAAATACCCATTGTATATAAGTTGTATTCCTCATCACACCAGGAGTAGATAGGATCTTCTATTGAGGCCTTTAGCTCTATAAATCGGACATTAATTTCGTACTTGTCATTCTCGTTTTTGTGAAAAACAAATTCCAATGTTCCTGGGGGATGTTTTATTTCAGAAGGTAAACGGCTCGGTTTTTTGCTTCTTTGAATACGAGTATAATGACGGCAACAGATATGTACAACAAGTTGATGTGATGAGATAGAAGGTATTGATACTTTGAGGATACGCTTTCCTTTTTGAGGAGACTGTCGAGTCGAAGAATCTTCGAACTTGGCTTGGATGTTAAGGTTATGATTATAAAGCAATTCAATCCTGCCGGAGCTTTGCCCCATTACCACATCACATTCTCTTAGCCTTAATCTCCCTCCGCCGTTCTGTTCTGGGCAAGGAAATAAGATCGATTCTAGTGATGGCCTTGTATCGTTGTCACTCATGAATAGCTTCTATTGTTGATTTTGGGGCCGGATAGCAAAATAGCTTTCTCCCTCCTTGTCTGTTTTCGCTTGGACATAGTGCTTAAGCAAAATCTCCACGCTGTTGCCCATGGCTTTGGCAACAACTGAAGTATTCGGTTCAATGGCACACATGTAGGTCCCGTAAGAATGCCGTAGCCCATCTTTTTTCCATTCAATGCCTGCTTCTTTTAACGCCATGATATCCCGGCCTTGATTCCATTCCCGTTGCTCTCTCGTATCCCCCGCCAGCAGGTAGCCCGATTGTTTGCCTTTTTTCTGAAGCCACCATGTCATCCAGGCATGGAATGCTTCATTAACGGGGATAAGCCGGTCTTGGCCAGTCTTTGATTTAACATGCTCTATTTTCAGGAAACCGTTTCCAAGGGCTTGCCCTATTTCTCTCCATGTCAAACGAGTCAATTCTCTAGGGCGAACTCCCATAAATGCTGCCGTTATCAACCAGGGAATGGCTTTGGGACATACACCGATGGCTGTGTGAAGCAGGGATGAGAGTTCTTGTGGAGCATAGGATTCCCGGGTAGGTTCTTCTGCCTGAATAGGGGGAAGCAGGGCTATCGGGTTCCTCGCGATATAGGCCCGCTTTTCGCACCAATTCAGGAATGTATTCAGAGCTGTTCGGTAATGTTTGATGGTCGTTTGAGACGGAAGGCCTCCATCTCTGCCAACCACAGTATCACGCAGGAGAGATTCGACTTCTTCAAGAACCTCTACGGAACCAAGTTCATCAATGTAAATAGCATCGGATAAATCCAACATCCTTTTCGTATCGGCCAGGTTGCGCCGACATTGCTTGACGGCGGTATCGCCCTTTTTGGTTTCAGCTTCTTTTTCTTTATAAAGGCTATATTCGTGGAACAGGTCTTCAATCGTTCGTCGGGCTATATCCTGTTTATGTTCCGCATCCATAGCGTATCGAATAGCCTCCTCTAGCGTTTGTGATTTCTTACCTTCCTGCATGCGCTTCTCCCGGTGTCTGCGCCAAAGGCGAATTGCTTGTCTCTCTGTTGGAGTCAGCAAAAATTCTGCTTCTTGCCTGACGACGATATCTGCGAATCGATTGTATGCTTCAATGGCTTCATCCACAGTACGATAAAAATGATTCTTCTTCACCCCGGCAGGAAAATCCCGTTTGATCTGGATATACCATGGGCTCTTCCTTTTGGGTTGATGGAGGATGTAGATGCCCGGAATCTGGATTTTTACTCGCTCATAGATATCCTGTGCAATGTCACCTGTTTTGTATGACGAGACCTTTCCCATGCTCATTACAGTACCAAAAACGGATCATAGAGGAATCTCTTTTTCTGACTTTTTTCTGACCATTGGTAATAAATTCTTATAGAATAAGCGATTCGGAATGACTGTTAATCACTAGGTCGTTGGTTCGAGCCCAACCGGGGGAGCCACTAATAAGAGCCTCATTCCGAAAGGATCGAGGCTCTTTTCTTTTGCCTGTTTCAGCCTTTTTCCATATCTGGAACATCACTATCGAGATCCTCCTGAACCACTGCACGCGCTTTGACGGTCGCTGAACAGGGATGTGCTGACGGCGTTTGAACGCCTGCTGGATTTCTATTTCGAGGGAAGCAGATCACAGGAACTGGAGTTCAAGTACCCTCACCATCTGAACCGCATGTTCGAGAAAAATACAGGATGTTCCCCGAATGAGGCATAACGCCCTCTCCTGCCGCCGGGAGGCTTGCGCTGCATGACTTTTGACGTTCCGCCCAGGGAGAATGCTCTGCTCCATATCCGGATGCGGCCACAGATGGTCCGAATGAAAGCATTACGACTGGAGATCTGGAGGAGGAGCTGCAGAAGGGACGATTACCCCCGCCCGTTTTTATTTATAGCAGGAAAGCCTGTATTTCAAGAAAATGCAAAAATTGTATCCATTTACAATGAATACTACGACATCCAATTTACTCTAAACACATCCCGGCAACAATGTATGTTGCCGGGATGATTCTGTCCGGACATCAAAAGATTAAGCTCATAATATAATCGGTTGTTCAAGGAAAGAAACAATCTTAAAATGCCCAGGATACTCCGGCATGAACTTGATGCAAGGTAGAACGATCCCGAAGTTCCAATCCGTATCCGGCGTATAAATTCCAACGCTCATTCCACTGGAGCAGAGTATCGTATTCAACACGCATAGCGTGCCGGGAAGGTTTCACGGCTCGGGCTGTCCAGGAAAAATCACTATAGAAGCTATAAACGCCGGCTTCCGGAATATCTCGAACGACATCTCCTGCGTAAGATAATCTCAGAGTATGATGCCAGGGCTTGTCATAACAAGTCACAGCCTTGCTAACAGACACGCCGACGGGAATCGTGAAACGCTGGAGGCGAGCACTTCCGAAACACCGGGCATAACTTCCGTCTTCTGAAAAGCCGTCTTCCTTGCCACGCGTCAATTCCAGACGTACGAACGGAGATATGATCCACTGCCCGGAAAGCACCGAACTTCTGGAAATTTCCGTTTGTACAAGCCATGTTCTGTTATTCCAGTCTCCATGGGCATTCAGACCACCGGTAAAGACAGACTTCATGCAGTTGTCCGTAAATCCCCAGGAAACATCTGCCTTCGCTGTCCACCATGTCTTTTCATCAACCGGAAAGAGCTTGCCCCAATACAAGGTCCCCATCATGGTACGCTGGTCGATTTTAGACTGGTAGTCTCTGCTCCTGCTATGACCGTAAATCTGCCCGAAGGCAATACCCCAAACTCCCTTGTCACTGCCAAAATCGGAATCCATGCCGACAGAGTATCCTCCCCCGTCGTAGTCATAACCATCTACCCCGCTTCTGGAATGACGCCGGGCAAAATCTCCCAGACCCATGGCCCAGATCCGAGAAGACAACTTATTGCTCAACCGGATATCCGAAAGCTGCCCCAGAGCGGTATTGCCCAAGGCCGCAATATTCGAGGCGGAACTCCAGAGGGAATTGAGTGCCAGTTCTCCACGCCTGTCCGGAAAAGCCTTGCTCGGTTTCG
>ULOF01019329.1_pt1 | contig 10411 bp, 9 predicted proteins | sample 1952371 | NCBI WGS metagenome assembly ULOF01 (sample SAMEA4835597, study PRJEB28245) | human gut metagenome | biome: gut microbiome; material: fecal sample | place: Denmark | collected 2008 | reverse complement strand
GGATAAGAAGACCGCCTTTCCTATCGAGTTAAATTAGAACCATATTTGAATAAAGGAGGATTTTGTATGAGCTTAGTACCTTATGTCGTTGAGCAGACAAGTCGGGGAGAACGTTCCTATGATATTTATTCCAGATTATTAAAGGATAGAATTATTTTTCTTGGGGAAGAGGTGAATGATACAACTGCAAGCCTTGTTATTGCACAGCTTCTCTTCCTGGAGTCAGAAGACCCTTCAAAGGATATCCAACTGTATATCAACAGCCCGGGAGGCTCTGTTTCGGCAGGCTTTGGTATCTTTGATACGATGAATTATATTAAATGTGATGTATCTACCATATGTTGTGGAATGGCAGCAAGCATGGGAGCATTTTTATTGGCAGGCGGTGCGCCAGGAAAGCGTATGGCGCTTCCAAATGCGGAGGTTATGATTCATCAGCCAATGGGTGGAATGCCTAGCGGAAGCCAGGCAAGCGATATGCAGATTACAACAGAGCATATTTTAAGAACAAAGAGAAAAATTAACGAGATTTTGGCAAAAGAGTGTGGTAAGCCGGTGGAGGTTCTTGAGAAGGATACCGACAGAGATAACTGGCTCAGCGCACAGGAAGCGTTGGAATACGGTCTCATTGATTCCGTAATCACAAATCGTGAGTAGATTAATTAATAAAGAAAACGAGGTGTAGCCATGGTAAGTCGTGGAGATGACAGAAAACCACTACGTTGTTCATTTTGCAACAAGACACAGGATCAGGTAAGAAAGCTGATTGCCGGGCAGAATGTGTATATCTGTGATGAATGTATCGAGGTTTGTTCTGAAATTATTGAGGATGAATTAGAAGATTTTGATGAGTCCTCTGATATTAATTTACTAAAACCAAAAGAAATTAAAGAGTTCCTTGACCAATATGTAATTGGTCAGGAGGAAGCAAAGAAGGTATTGTCTGTTGCAGTGTATAACCATTATAAGAGAATACTTTCTGATAAGGATTTTGATGTAGAGCTTCAAAAGAGTAACATTATTATGGTGGGACCTACCGGTTCCGGTAAGACCTATCTTGCCCAGACATTAGCCAAGCTTTTAAATGTGCCATTTGCTATCGCAGATGCTACGGCGCTTACAGAAGCTGGATATGTGGGTGAAGATGTGGAAAATATTCTGTTAAAGATTATCCAGGCGGCAGACTATGATGTAGAACGTGCACAGCATGGTATTATTTACATTGATGAGATTGATAAAATCACCAAGAAGTCTGAGAATGTATCAATTACCAGGGATGTATCTGGAGAGGGTGTACAGCAGGCACTCCTTAAAATCATTGAAGGTACGGTTGCTTCCGTTCCACCACAGGGAGGAAGAAAGCATCCGCATCAGGAGTTTATTCAGATTGACACAAGTAATATTCTGTTTATTTGCGGTGGCGCATTTGACGGACTGGAAAAGGTAATAGAAAACCGTATCGGTAAAAAATCCATTGGATTTGGTGCAGAGCTTGCCGAAAAAACAGATGAAAATGTTGGGGAGCTCCTTAAAAAGGTAACGCCGGCTGACTTTGTGAAATATGGTTTAATTCCCGAGTTTATAGGTCGTGTGCCTGTAGCAGTAACATTGGATTTGTTAGATACAGATGCATTGGTCCGGATATTGACAGAACCAAAGAGTGCGATTTGCAAGCAGTATAAGAAATTATTTGAACTGGATGGTGTGGAATTAGAGTTTGAGGACGGAGCACTGGAGGCTATTGCAAGAGAAGCAATGGAGCGTAAAACTGGTGCAAGAGGACTTCGCTCCATCATTGAGAAAGCAGTGATGGATTTAATGTACGAGGTTCCATCTAATGAAGAGATTTCAAGGTGTATTATTACAAAAGAAGCAGTTGAGGGAATTGGTGAGCCGGAGATAGTGTATTCTGATTCGCCAAGACCGAGAAAGTCTTTTGTTAAGCGTCATCCAAAGAAAAATAATGGTGAAATCGCATAACAGGAAAGAATAAGAAATGATAAAAGGGACTTGTGGCAGGCTGCAGGTTCCTTTGTTGTTGCCAAGCATATGAGAAAATGGTCCAGTGGACCATTTTGAATTAAATGGAGGATAAGGAAATGGAGCAGTATACCCCAGAAGAAAATCAGAAGCTGGTACCGATGCTGGTGCTTTATGATATGGTGATAATGCCGGGTTCCAGTGTTCATTTTGACATACAGCGGATAAGTTCCATTCATGCAGTGAATGTGGCGATGGAACAGAACCGGGATTTGTTTGTTGTCATGGCAAAAACCTCAAAGGTAGAAGACAAGGTTACGGTAGAGGAGTTAAACCGGGTTGGAACACTGGTGTCCGTCAGGCAGGTGTTAAAGCTGCCAAAGGGAACTATGCGGGTTTTGTTTGAGGGAAAGCAAAGGGCAGAGCTACGGGATTTAATTGATAACGGAGCTTATTATAATGTGGAGATTACAAAGCTATATAGCAATCTGGATGAAATGCCGGAACTGGAACAGGAGGCAAGAATCAGAAGTATACAATCTGTGCTGAAACGTTGTGAAAGCAGTAAGATTTTACCAAATACGTTAACCTATGATACTCTTAAAAAGATAGAGAATTTGGAGCTGTTGATAGATTTGTCTACGGAGGCTGTTCCAATGAAAATAAGGGAGAAGCAGCAGATATTGGAAGAGCTGGATATTACAACCAGGACAGAGAAGCTTTTGACTGCTTTAATTAATGAGATTGATATCAGCGGAATACGGGCTGAGCTGGGCGAAAAGCTGAAGGACTGCGTAAATAAAAACCAGCGTGAATATGTTCTCCGGGAACAGCTGAAGGTTATCCGGGAAGAGCTGGGAGAGGGAGAGAATATAGAGGATGAAAGTGACCAGTATCGGCAGCGCTTGAAAGAGGTAAATCCTCCGGTTGAGGTACGGGAAAAGCTGGAAAAAGAGATTAAGCGTTTCAAAAGTCTTTCCTATGCATCTTCAGAAAGTGCGGTAATCCGTAATTATATTGAGACTCTGCTGGAGTATCCATGGAATAAAGAAGGGAAGGATAACAAGGATTTAAAAAGTGCTATCCGTCAGCTGGAAAAGGATCATTACGGTCTTTCCAAAATTAAAGAGAGAATTATAGATTATCTTGCAGTGCGGAATTTAAGTGGAAGAAAGGATGCACCGATTCTCTGCCTGGTTGGTCCGCCCGGTACAGGAAAAACCTCTGTCGCAAAATCCATTGCCACAGCCCTTCATAAGGAATATGGAAGGATTGCATTGGGAGGTGTCCGGGATGAGGCGGAAATAAGAGGACATCGAAAAACCTATATTGGAGCCATGCCGGGACGTATTGTGACAGCAATTACCAAGACGGGGGTTAATAATCCGCTGCTTTTGCTGGATGAGATTGACAAAACCAGCAGTGATTATAAAGGAGATACCGCTTCCGCTTTGCTGGAGGTACTAGACGGTGAGCAGAATGTGCGTTTCCAGGACCATTATTTTGAAGTACCTGTGGATTTATCCAATGTACTTTTTATTGCTACAGCGAATGATGCATCCAATATTCCGGCACCGCTTCGCGACCGTATGGAAATGATAGAAGTTAACAGCTATACAGAAAATGAAAAGTTCCATATTGCAGAGCTTTATCTTGTGAAAAAACAGCTGAAAAAAAACGGGCTTACGGCAAGACAGTTTAAGCTTACAGATGATGCGGTTTATAAGCTTATCCGGAATTATACGAGAGAAGCGGGTGTGCGCAGCTTAGAACGTTTGATTGGACAGCTGATGCAAAAAACGGCGAGGGGAATACTGACGGAAGAGTTTAAGTCTTTACGGGTAACACCAAAGAAGCTACCGGAACTGTTAGGAGTGGAGAAGTATACGGAGGACAGCCGTAATTATGAAGATAAGGTAGGAGTTGTTACCGGACTTGCGTGGACAAAGGTTGGCGGTGACACTCTGAATGTAGAGGTGAATTTGCTGGATGGCAAGGGAGGACTTACGTTAACCGGTAATCTTGGGGATGTAATGAAGGAATCTGCACAGATTGCACTGTCGTTTGTTCGGACATTGGCGGAGATTAAGAAGCTTCCGGAGGAATATTTTGAAAAGCATATCGTACATGTCCATGTGCCGGAGGGTGCTACACCGAAGGATGGACCTTCTGCAGGCATTACCATGGCACTCGCTATGTACTCGGCACTGACGAACCGTCCTGTGTCGGGAAAGCTTGCCATGACGGGAGAAGTCACCTTGAAGGGAAATGTCCTTCCGATAGGAGGTCTTAAGGAAAAACTGCTGGCAGCAAAGAATGCAGGTATGGCAAAGGTGATTGTTCCTGCTGAAAACCGGAGAAATGTGGAAGAACTGGAACAGGAGATTACAGACGGTTTGGAAATTTGTTATGCATCCCATATGAATGAAGTGATTGCAAATGGAATTGTAAAGCGTTCCTTTGCGTTGAAGCAGAGCAAATAGCGGTTGGCAGTTGTCTGATGGAAAATTTTGTAAAAGAAGGTGAAGCGATATGATTATAAAAAGTTCGGAGCTGGAAACCGTATGTGGTATAACCAGTAAACTGCCAAAAAACCAGGGGGTGGAAATAGCCTTTGCCGGTAAATCAAATGTGGGAAAATCCTCCCTGATTAACGGCTTATTAAACCGGAAGGCATTGGCAAGGACGTCATCCCAGCCGGGAAAAACCCAGACAATTAATTTTTATAAAATAAATAATGAATTTTATTTTGTGGATTTGCCTGGCTATGGATATGCCAAGGTATCTGCTTTAGAAAGAGAAAAATGGGGCAAGATGATAGAAAATTATCTGCACACTTCAGAAAAACTTGTATTGGTATTCCTGCTGGTGGATATCCGCCATGAACCGTCTGCCAATGATAAGATGATGTATGACTGGATTCTGCATAACGGTTTTACACCGGTTATTATTGCTACGAAGCTGGATAAAATTAAGCGCTCCCAGCTGCAGAAAAACTTGAAAATTATCCGGACGAAGCTGGATATGTCTAAGGAGGACATGATTTTTCCGTATTCTGCACTGTCAAAGCAGGGCAGGGATGAGATATTGGATTATATCGAAAAGGTAATCCCTGCTTAATCCTGCCATACTTCTGCTATAAGATATTGATAGATTTCCTCACTTTTTTCCCGCCAGGAATCACATATATGGATAGCCTGTTCCTGGGTGGGAACTGTGAGTTTGATTTCCAGAAGAGTCTGATTACGCTCCTTGATACTGCACTGTGCAATATATTCATTATTCGATGGATAATAATCTGAGGCGATGGCAGACTCATTTCTAAGTTCAATTTTTTGTTCCTTCAGATAATTCAGAATATCCATTTTTATGGCATCAGATATTTTGAACTCAAATAGCTCCACGGCTTCTTTTCCCTGCTCCGTAATTTCATATAGAGAATGATTGCGCTCCGTCGTAGGTTTAATAAAATCATTTTCTATCAGTTCATTTAAGGCAATCTGCAGATTAAAATAGTTGGTATAGCCTTTATCCAAAATGAACTGGGATATCTGGGAGCCGGTAAGAGGAAAATCAACCCGGTCTAATATATATAAAATCATTAACTTGTAAAGAACTAATCCTTCGCTTGTCATATTTATCTCCATTTCCACATAATGCTTTGAAACTTATTTCTGAATGTGAGATTTTACAGCTTCACTGACGGCATCAGCAACACGTGGGTCAAAGGCTTCCGGCATTATAAAATCTTCATTCAGTTCTTCGTCTGATACAAGACCTGCAATTGCTTCTGCGGCAGCCAATTTCATTTCCTCTGTAATAATGGAAGCATGTCCCTCTAATGCACCCTTAAAGATGCCAGGGAATGCAATTACATTGTTAACCTGGTTCGGGAAGTCAGAACGTCCGGTACCCACAATGCGGGCTCCGGCAGCCTTTGCTGCATCCGGCATAATTTCAGGAGTTGGGTTTGCCATGGCAAAAAGAATGGAGTCTTCATTCATGGTATTTACCATCTCCGGAGAGACAATACCAGGAGCGGAGACACCAACAAAAATATCAGCACCTATTAAGGCATCTGCCAGAGTTCCGGTCTTGTTTTCGAGATTGGTTACTTTAACCATTTCCTCCTGCATCCAGTTAAGTCCCTCGTAGGCTTTGTGAAGAATACCGTTCCGGTCACACATGGTAACATTTTTAAAGCCGTAGGTAAGTAAAAGCTTTGTAATGGCAACACCTGCAGAACCGGCACCGTTTACTACTACTTTACAATTCTCTTTTTTCTTGCCGGTAATGCGAAGGCTATTGATGATACCCGAAAGGACAACGATGGCAGTGCCATGCTGGTCATCATGAAATACCGGAATATCCAAAGCTTCATTTAAGCGGCGTTCGATTTCAAAGCAACGGGGTGCAGAAATATCTTCCAGATTGATGCCTCCAAATGCTGGAGCAATACGGATGACAGTATCTATAATTTCATCGGTATCCTGTGTGTCCAGACAGATAGGAACGGCATTGACATCTCCGAAGGATTTGAATAAGACAGCCTTTCCCTCCATGACTGGCATGGCGGCGGCAGCGCCGATATTGCCAAGCCCTAAAACTGCACTTCCGTCGGATATAACGGCAACTGTATTTCCTTTCTGGGTATACTTATATACGTCTGCAGGATTTTCGGCAATTTTTCTGCAGGGTTCAGCAACTCCGGGGGTGTATGCCAGGGATAAATCCTCCCGGGATTCCACCTTGCATTTTGGCTGTGTGCTCATTTTACCAGCCCATTGCTCATGTAATTTTAACGATTTTTCATAAATGTCCATTTTTATCCACCTTTGCTTTATTATTTGTAGTATGCTTGTGTAACGTAATCGATATGTAACACATTATCTTTAATCTTACCATTTACACTTTCTTTGTGCAAGATTCTTTCCATAAAATTAATACCGGTTTTGAGAAAACAACTGTATTTTTTGCAGATTCTTTACAAATATATGGAAATTTTAGGGTTTACTTTCTTAAAAAGTGTGCTATAATCAGAATAATTATATATCTATAATCTTTGTTCGGATTTTACCCACTATAAATAATTTATGATTGAAAGAAAAAGGAGATTTTATGAATTACGATGATATGACTTTGCAGGAATTGAAGACTGTTGCAAAGGAATTAGGAATTAAGGGCGTAACCGCCATGAAAAAAAGTGAATTGACAGAGCTTTTGAAGGCGGTGAAAAACCGTCAAAAGGAAACTGTAAAGAAAGATGCAGCAGGCAAATCTATGGCAAGTGAAAAGGCAGAGAAGAAAACATCCGTGAGAAAAGAAGCTGCCGTAAAGGAGACGGAAGCCTTTAAGGAAAAGACAGGAAACAGACGGGCAGACGATATGGTAAAAGAACAGCTGGTTAAAAAAGAGACAATGCCTACAGAGCATAATCTTGACAGCGGCAAGGAAGCAAATGGTATTTTAGAGGTTATGTCGGATGGCTTTGGGTTTATCCGGTGTGCGAATTATCTTCCAGGAGAAAATGATATTTATGTATCTCCGGCACAGATAAAACGTTTTAATTTAAAAACAGGTGATATTATTGTTGGTAACCAGAAGATAAAAACAGAGAAGGAGAAATTTGCAGCTCTCTTATACATTAAGACCATCAATGGGTATGCTGTAGAGGAAGCCATGAAGCGCAAAAACTTTGAAGACCTGACACCAGTTTTTCCAGATGAGAGAATAAAGCTGGAAAACGAGAATGCAAGAGGTGTTTCCATGCGTATAATGGATTTACTGGCTCCGATTGGAAAAGGACAGAGAGGAATGATTGTGGCACCGCCAAAGGCTGGTAAGACAACCCTGTTAAAGCAGATTGCCATCAGCGTCAGCCGTACCTACAGGAATATGCATCTGATAGTGCTTTTGATTGACGAACGTCCGGAGGAGGTTACAGACATCAGGGAGTCTATTGAGGGTCCGAATGTAGAGGTTATCTATTCAACCTTTGATGAACTGCCGGAGCATCATAAGAGAGTTTCAGAAATGGTATTGGAGCGTGCAAAACGGCTGGTGGAGCACAAGGAGGATGTGGTTATTCTGTTAGATTCCATTACGAGACTGGCAAGGGCTTATAATTTGACTGTACCACCAAGTGGAAGAACCTTAACCGGAGGATTAGATCCGGCAGCGCTTCATATGCCGAAGAAATTTTTTGGAGCAGCCAGAAACATGCGGGAGGGAGGCTCTCTGACCGTTCTTGCCACTGCGCTGGTGGAGACAGGCTCCAAGATGGATGATGTGGTGTTTGAGGAGTTTAAGGGGACCGGTAATATGGAGCTTGTGTTAGACCGGAAGCTTTCAGAAAAGAGAATTTTCCCTGCCATTGATATCGCAAAATCAGGAACCCGGCGGGATGATTTGCTGTTGTCAAAGCTGGAGCAGGAAGCGGTTTATGCCATGCATAAAGAATTTTCAGGAAACCGTGGGGAGGAATCAGTGGAGGAAGTGCTGAAGCTGTTCCTGCGGACGAAAAATAACGCAGAGTTTTTGGATTTGATAAAGCGTTCCCTGTTGCGAAGATAATATAAGCAGATTGGCGAGAGTTACAGTTCATATCTGCCTGGCGCTGACCTCCTCGCAGAGGAGGTCAGCGCCAGGCAGGTCTGGACTGTAACTCGAGAGATATATTTAATGGAATTTATTTTGAAAAATGCTTGCATAAAGAAATAGGTTATGGTAAACTGTAGAAGTTGTTTAGGCGGGTTGGAATCTGCCAATAATTTTAGAGAGGTGCAAAGGAATGAAAGAAGGAATTCATCCAAATTATTATCAGGCAAAAGTAGTTTGTAACTGCGGTAACGAGTTTGTAACAGGTTCAACCAAGGAAGAGATTCACGTAGAGATTTGCTCTAAGTGTCATTCTTTCTATACCGGTCAGCAGAAGGCGGCACAGGCTCGCGGTCGTATTGATAAATTCAACCGTAAGTACGGAGTTAATCAGGCTAATTAGTAACGTTTTAAGGTTGAGATTGCATAATCTCAACCTTCTTTCGTTTTTGGAGGTTTTTATATGGAAGAACGATTACCAAAGGGAACTCTCGGCGGACAGGCCGTTATTGAGGGTGTGATGATGAAGGGAAAGGACAGCTATTCAGTAGCGGTCAGAAAGCCAGATAAAAAAATTGAAGTCAAATTAGTAAACTATCAGTCCTATGGCGATAAACATAAATTTGCAAAGATTCCATTTATTCGTGGAATTGTTAACTTTGCAGAATCCATGGTGGTTGGGTTGAAAACCCTTAACTATTCCTCATCCTTTTACGAGGAGGATGAAGTGGAAACAAAAGCAGACAAGATGTTTAAGGATATTTTTAAAGAAAAAGCAGAAAGCGTCATTATTGGGTTTACGTTTCTTATATCTATTGTGATAGCAGTGGCGTTATTTATGCTGCTGCCGGCAGGAATAGCAGAATTTATCGGAAAATGGGTGGAGAGCAGAGTACTTTTATCTATTATTGAAGGCGTTATACGGCTTGCCATTTTCCTTATTTATGTGGTGCTGATTTCCCAGATGGAGGATATTAAACGGGTATTTATGTACCATGGTGCAGAGCATAAGACGATAAACTGTTATGAGTCGGGAGATGAACTGACACCTGAAAATGTGGCAAAGCATTCCCGTTATCATAAGCGTTGCGGCACCAGCTTTCTGTTTGTGGTTATGGTAATCAGTATTTTAGTATTTATGTTGATTACAGCAGAACAGATGTGGCTGCGTTTTGTGCTGCGGCTTCTTCTGATTCCGGTGATTGCCGGTATTTCTTATGAATTTATCCGGCTGGCGGGAAGAACAGATAATCCAGTCATAAATATGCTCAGTAAACCGGGAATGTGGATTCAGAAATTAACAACGAAGGAACCGGCTGAAGAAATGATTCAGGTGGCTATTATTTCCGTAGAGTCTGTTTTATATGGTAAGCCTTATGTGGATGCAGTAAACCAGGCGCAGGGAATTGGTGTGGGGACATCGGAGAAGGCTTCGGAACCGGAGGAAGAACTGCTGGATTATGAAGAGGATATGGAAGAGGATTTTGATTTGGAAGAGTTGGAAAGAAATTTTTTTGAGGAATAGATTGGTATGACGATTCAGGAATTATTGGTTCTTGGAAAAGAAAGACTGGAAAGCAGCGGCATTGAGTATGCGAAATATGAGCGCAAGGTGCTGTTGGAAGAGGTTTTAGGGTGTAATTACATGTATATGCTGATGCATGGTGAGGAGGAGATTCCTTCCGAAAAAATGGAAGAATACCTTCAGTTGCTGGAGAGAAGATGCAGTCATTATCCGCTACAATATCTGCTGGGATATGCACATTTTATGGATTATACCTTTTATGTAAATGAGTCAGTACTGATTCCGAGAAATGATACGGAAATTTTAGTG
>ULOF01033876.1_pt1 | contig 10457 bp, 12 predicted proteins | sample 1952371 | NCBI WGS metagenome assembly ULOF01 (sample SAMEA4835597, study PRJEB28245) | human gut metagenome | biome: gut microbiome; material: fecal sample | place: Denmark | collected 2008 | reverse complement strand
GCCGTGGATTCCCTTTTAAGGGGGAACGGCGGTTGGGGAAACACCTGAGGAAGGGGGAATTTTATTTTGAGGTGTACTCCCACCACAAGTGTTTCGCGCGCGATAACGCAGTTATTCGCCGATTAGTGTTTGAAGTGTAATGGCTGCGCAAATTGAATGAAGAACAAGGAAGCGTGCGTTGGATACAAAACCCAGCGTACTAAGGCGTACGCAGTTTTGGAGGCAACGCGCGCTGACGACGTTATTCGCCGATTAGTGTTTGTCGTTAAGGCAAGCGATGCCGGGAAGTACCTTACCCTCAAGGAACTCAAGCGATGCGCCACCGCCAGTGGAAATGTGAGTCATCTTGTCGGCATAGCCGAGTTGAGCGACTGCTGCGGCGGAATCGCCACCGCCGATGATGGTGGTTGCGTCGGTTTCTGCCATTGCTTTTGCGACGGCGTTCGTGCCGGCGGCAAGTTGCGGATTTTCAAAGACGCCCATAGGTCCGTTCCAGACGACCGTCTTTGCACTCTTCACTGCCGAAGCAAAGAGTTCTTGAGTCTTGGGTCCGATGTCAAGGCCTTCTCTGTCGGAAGGAATGTTGAAACTGTCAAAGTATTCAATGTCAACGTGTGCGTCGATAGGATCGGGGAAAGATGCGCAGGTTGCGGTGTCAACGGGAAGATAGATGGTCTTGCCGAGGGATTTTGCTTTTTCAAGCATCTTGTTGCAATAGTCGATCTTCTCGTCGTCAACGAGAGAAAGTCCTACACTGCCGCCTTGCGCTTTGATGAAGGTGTATGCCATGCCACCGCCGATGATGAGCGTGTCGCACTTGTTGAGAAGATTGTCGATGACGTTGAGTTTGTCTGCGACTTTTGCGCCGCCGAGAATCGCAACGAAGGGACGAACGGGATTTTCAACAGCGTTGCCAAGGAATTTGAGTTCCTTTTCAATGAGGAATCCGCTGACCGCAACGGGTGCAAAGCCGTATTGGACGATGCCTGCGGTGGTTGCGTGGGCGCGGTGTGCCGTGCCGAATGCGTCGTTGACGTAAACGTCGCAGAAATCTGCGAGTTTGCGGCAGAGTTCTTCACTGTTTTTCTCTTCGCCTGCGTCGAAACGAGTGTTTTCCAAAAGGACGATTTCACCGTCTTTGAGCGCAGCGACTTTCTTGTGGGCATCTTCGCCTACGAGGTCGGTTGCAAAAGTGACTTTGCCGGGGAAATGCTCTGCAAGTTTGTCTGCAACGGGCTTCAAAGTGAACTTCTTGGGATCGTTTTTGAGCGCTTTTGCGATATATTCTGCTTTTGCGGCCGCTTGCTCGCTTTCGGGAAGAGCCTCAACTGCTTTTTTCTCCTTCTTGTTGAGTCCGAAACCTTCGGTGAAGATATTGTGAGGTTTGCCCATATGAGAGCAAAGGATAACTTTTGCGCCGTTGTCAACGAGATATTTGATGGTGGGAAGTGCGCCGTTGATACGGTTTTCGTCGGTGATTACGCCGTCAACCATAGGAACGTTGAAGTCGCAACGAACCAAACACTTTTTGCCTTTGACGTCTACGTCGCGGATTGTCATTTTTGCCATAGAGATTCTCCTTTTCAGAAAATGTATTTTCAAATTTGGACTTCAAAACGCATCGATGAGGCGCAACGCTACGCATATGCGCGTATCAGTACGTTTTTAGCGATATATAGTATATCACACGCGCGCAAAAATTACAAGAAATTTGTAAATTTTCACGCGCACATTCAATACTTTCACGCATATACGGCCGAACTTTCAATAATATGTGTTTGACGTTTCGGACGAATAACGCCGAATCAATCGCCGCACTTGCATCGGTTGTGGGAAATATGTTGCTCTTTTGAAACACCTTTCGTGTTTTACATTGATTGCATAATACACATATCGTGTTATACAAAGGCTTGAAAGTATGAAAAAACGCCGTTTTTTCGGCGTTTTGGGCGAATATTGCTATTTTAGCAATACTTATCGTGTTTTATCAAAATTTTGTAAGATGACCTTCGCAAAGCAAATTTTCAAATCCGAGTTGGCGCATTGCCTCGTAAACTACGATTGCGACGGAGTTGGAGAGATTGAGCGAGCGGGCGTCTTTTACCATAGGAATGCGGATCGTCATATCGTAGTTGTCGTGAAGAAGCTCTTCGGGAAGTCCTCTCGATTCTCTGCCGAAGAACAAAAAGTCGTTTGCGCCGAATTTTGCCTCGTCGTATCTTACGCTTGCCTTCGTTGAGCAAAAATAGAAATGAGCCGAGGCGTTGTCCATAGAGTTGTCATCTATATGCCAACTGCCGTCCGAAAGCCTGTGTACTCTGCCCTCTGCATTTTTCTCGAAAAAGTCGTCAAGATTCTCGTAGACGATAAAATCGGTGAGATGCCAGTAATCAAGCCCTGCACGTTTGAGCGCTTTGTCGCCTATGTCGAAACCGATAGGTTTTATCAAATGTACTTTACAGCCCGTTGCCGCGGCGGTGCGCACTATGTTGCCGGTGTTTTGCGGTATTTCGGGTTCTACCAAAACTATATTGAACGCCATATTCAACTCCGTTGTTTGATAACGGAATGATAGCACTTTCTATGCGGTTTTTCAAGCGTATGCGAGAGAGCGTAAAAAAACAACCGCCGAAGCGGTTGCCTTTTTATTCGTTTGGTCGATTACAATATGTAAATCGGAATAAACAACATTGTTGCTATGATGATGAGCACGGTGAGAATGTACGCGACCTTTCCGCCGACACCGGGGAGTTTTGCGTTGTTCCAACCGTACCAAGCGCCTGCAAGGGCAAGTACGAGAGCAGTTGCGACTCCGCACCAGATTCCTTCTCCTTGATACGTGCCTTCCGCAACGAGTATAATCGCTACGATACCGAGGAGCGCAGCCAGAATGAGTGCGTAGCATATGATTTGATTGACAACGCTTTTGGACGATTTCTTTGCCATAAGGTTACCTCCTATCTTTTGATTTTTGATTGACAATATTATATCATTGATTTGTGCATCGTCAAGACGGTTGACGATGATTTTGTTGAATTTATTTTTGTAAAACGAAACGTACGAAAATAAAGCGATATTCAGAAGAGAAAAGACGTATCGCTTTATTGAGCAAATATTATAAAACAATCGAACTATGAGCGCATAATTCAACAATTTGTTGACGAAAGTCGCATTTTGCAATACAATAATCGCATGAAAAGGCCAACAAAACTTCAAAAACGTCTTAATGCTCAACTGATTACGAGCATAATTTTGTCGATTATGCTTCCAAGCGGCATTGCCATGATAATCGTCGGCGCAACGAACAGAGCAAACGGCGGTGCGCTTTTCACCGCGATTATGGCTATCGGCATCGTGTTCGTGGTGCTTGGATTCTACGGCGCTCCCATTGCGTGGGTGAGATATTTCCCTCAAAAAAGATACGTAAGAATCATAGATTGTATCACAAAAGAAGGATTCCGAGACGCAACGGAGATTGCAAATCATCTCTCGATGCAACCTAACGAAGTGGTCGAGGCAGTGCGAGTTTGCATAGACAAACAGTATCTGACAAACTTCACGATCGACGATACGAAGATATTGCCGCTCAACAATCGCCCCGAGGATATAGGCGTATATACGATAAGATGCCCGTTCTGCGGCGGAATCACCGAAACGAGCAACAATCTTCAAGTCAAATGTCAATACTGCGGACGTATGCTCGACGTTGAAAAGAAATAAAACCTACGTTTATAATCATGAAAAAAGCACTCCTAAGAGTGCTTTTTTGTTTATGAAATAATCGAAAAACGCTCAAAGCGAGTCAAAAAAGTCTTTTGCCAAAGCGTAACATCTTTGAGCGTTTTGTTTGATATAAGACGAGTGACCTTGCCACTTCAAAACCGCCACTTTCGCACCGGGAATATTGTCCGCAAGGAACTTGGTGTCTTTCAACTTGACGATATCGAATTCGCCTGCTAGCACATATGCCGGCGTCTTAATCTCGGACAACGATTCCTTGGTGAAATTCGGCTCCTCGACCATGATTCTGTCAAGAGGCTTTTTCTCTCTTGCATATCTCGCTCTTATCGGTATCGTGAAATAGCCTTTCAATCCCGACGGATTGGAATTTGCGCCGCACGCCACGAACGCCCCGAGAAGATCGGGATAGTCGATTGCCATCTGAATCGCAACGATGCCGCCGTCGCTGTGCCCGATCACGTAGGGCTTGACGAGCCCGAGTTTCTTGATGAACTGCATGACGTCTTTTGCCATAAGTTGGTAGGATATCTCGTCGGTATAGGTGCTTTGACCTTGCGATCTGCTGTCGAGAGCGTACACCGTGTAGTCGTTGGCAAGGCGTAACGCCAAATCTTCTAAATCCTTGTGACTGTTGCCGTTGCCGTGAATGAGCAAGAGCGGATAACCGCTTCCGCATTTTGCGTAATGCATGGTTATATCTTCAAGTTCGACGTCGTACTCCTCGGGTTCTACGTCGAGAGGCTCGGGCGAAGTCAGTCCGTTTACTTTGACCAAGTTGATGTCTTTTGAAATGCAATCCACGCTTATAAGCCATACGCTTACGCACAAAACCGCCGCTGCAAGCAATGTGGCAACGATTATAAGCGCAAGTTTTCCTTTTTTATTTTTGGTTTTCATATATTCCTCATATTCGTCGCTTTTGAAAAAACGGCGGCGAAATCGTTTGGGTCAGGCAACTCTCTCGGCGTCATCGTGCAAAACGGTTTGAAGCGTCGGCACGTCTTCTCGCTCGTAAGAAGCGACGAGAGATACGAATTGCTTGTCTATCATCTTGTCGTTGATGAGTATCATAAGTCTACCTATGCCGACGAACAGTAACATTCCCGCCATAAGCACGAGAAACATCAAAAAGTATGCGAGCGGATAGTTGACGTCGCCCTTTGAGAATATCGACCAGATGAACTCGGGACGATAAAACGGATAGGGGTAAAAATGCATTTTGCCGAGTCCTCCTCGAAGGATTGAAAAGAGCGAATAAACGAAGGGATATACGGTAAAACCCCAAACGCTCTTGTGCGATATGCGCCTGTCGGTGAACGGGAAGAACCACAATATCAGCATAAAAGGCGGAATTATCATATGAAAATAGACTTGTATGAAACTGCTCATTGCGTGATAGGAATCCTGCCACTTGAACGGCGGCGTGAATCCCATCGGTATGCCTGCGGTGTAGACAAGTCCGGTCACGAGAATGTACGTCGTTGCCATTGCGCCCACTAGCGGATTGTAAGCAACTTTCTTTGCGAATTTAACGCCGAAAGAGGCAAGTCCCGCACATATCAGATAGACGTAGACAAACACGTTGGATTGTATGGTGAAAAATGATAAAATATTGAATTTTCCGTAATCTACGGGGCTGAATTTTGCATCGTACTCGAACTTGTAATAGCAAAGTCTGTGAATGATTATCAAAAATCCGAACACGCCGAGAATCGTCAAAAAGACTCCGAACGCCTTGTTTTTTGCAAGTTTGCTCTCTCTGTTCATAACGCCCCTTATCCGTCGCTTTGCAACGTCCGCTCATAATTCGGATATATATTTATATTATATAAGCATATTTTAACATTTATCGGGAAAAAGTCAATATCGTTTGTCCGTTGCGACGCCGTGCGAAGAGTTTTTAACGTTATTTTCATACTTTTTTGCGTTTTGAAAAATAATAATAGGGATATTAAACAACTTTTTTCACTTGTGTGAAATAATACACATATATGGCATATTGTGTTGTTGACTGCACTTTTGAGGCATATATAAAATGTGTAGAAAACAAACCGTAACAGGCTGTAAAAGAGGTAAAAACATGAAAAAATCAACGACAATTTTGTGGTTTTTGGCAAGTATATTGATGATAGTGGCAGGTATCGTGTGCTTCTGTCTTCCCGTTGACACGACGATGAGCGTGTTTGCGTATATCGTGGGCGCAATCGTGCTCGTGATAGGCATCGTGGAAATCGTGGGATTCTTCACCACGGCAAGATTCGTGGGCGGAGGCGCATTCCTCGCAGACGGCGTAATCACGACTATCCTCGGCATCATTCTTCTTGCAAACGAAGGCGTTGTGGCAGGATTTATCCCATTCATCTTCGCAATGTGGTTCATCATCGAAGGCATTTCGGAATTGTCCCTTGCAATCTCCGCAGGAAAATTCAACGTGCCGTACTGGTGGACGCTTCTGATTCTCTCAATCCTTGAAATCGTGTTCGGATTCCTCACCTTCTTCGATCCGATCGGCGGCGCAATCTCTATGGCGGTTATGGTGGGCACGTTCCTCATCGTACACGGCATCTCTATGCTCGGTGATTGGATCGTCGCACTGCGCGTCAAAAAGTTCTTCAAAGGATTCTTCCAAAGACCCGTCGTGTTCAACGAAGGAGAGGTTGACGATTCTCATTGCGACGACCAAAGATAATCGACAATTCAAACGATTGTTCCTAATAATTTTCCCCATTATGAAAAAAGCACTCGATGAGTGCTTTTTTCGGCGTTCTAATGCGATAAATAATGCGTTTGTACTGCGACTTTTGCTTTCGGATTTATGAAAAAACCGCAATAGAATTGCGGTTTTTTGAACTTTATGTAAAAGTTTGAGATTCGTTACGCTCGATTGCCGTCATCGAGTCTTTCGATGCGTGCGTCAAATCGCCAAAACGAACCTATTTGGATTATTCCGCGTCGGTGAGATAATCGCGGCAAGCGTCCTCGAGCGCTCTGCAAATCGCAAACGCGTCTTCAAGGTCTTTGCCTCTGACCATAACGCCGTGGTGTCCCATAAAGCATGCGGGGGCGTTACCGATTGCTTCGGAAACGTTCTTCACCAATCCGCTCGTGCCGGGCAGAGCCGCTTTTGCACACGGAATCTCTTTGCCCAAAACGTCCTGATATTTCTCGGGTACGGGCATGGATTTGCCCATTGCCGCAAGAATACAACCGTAGAACGGGTGCGTATGGATGGTTGCGGTGATATTTGCATCGCCTTTGAGAAGGACTGCGTGGATACCCTTTTCGCTTGTTGCCTTGTTAGTGCCCGTCCATTCAAGAGTTTCCATATTGACTTTTGCCATTTGCTCTGGTTGAAGCATGATATAGTCGATCCCCGAAGGAGTTGCAAGCATGAATTGGTCGTCGAGTTTGACTGCGATGTTGCCCCACGTGCCTTGAACGAGGTTTTCGTCAAGAAGCCTTACACCTGCGTCTTTGATGTCTTGTGCGACTTTCTTCTCTTGGTCGGTGACGACTGCGGTTTGTCTTTCCTCTTTCTGCTCCTTCTCACCGCTCTCGGCAGCCTTCTGCTGCTTTTGATTGGTCTTTGAATACTTGAGTTTGAACACTACGTGTTCAAGAAGTGCCGCAACCGCGCCCATATGTTGAGTGCCGCCCTTGCTCTCTGCCAAAATCTCCGCGTTGCAAGCCTTGTCCAAAACGAGGGTTGCCGTGAACACTTCGTCGAGAGTGCGTCCCGTGACGACTGCGCCCGCTTCGGGAAGCAAGCAACAATTGCGTTGTCCGCTAAGAGCCGCGACGACGTCGGACGCTACGTTCTTTTGAGCGCATTTGATCGACACGCCGCATACCTGCGCCATATCGTCGAGAATGGGCATAAGCGTTCTTCTCTTCTTGGAGAATTCCACCGTGCTGTCGCTGTCGACGATTGCCGCCGCATTTGCGTTTTTGTCCTGACGAATCGCACAGAAAAGAATGACCGCCGCCGCACGGAAGTTGCCTTCGAGCGTTTCGATATTCTTGTCGTTGACGAAAGTCACGTCCTCTTCTTTGACGTCTTTGTAATCTATTCTCGGTCGAGTGATGACGATGCCGTCCTCTTCTCTGACCGCGATGTAACCGCTTTGCAAATACTTCTTTTCCGCGAGTAAATCCGCATATTTTTTGATGTTTGCAACAATCAATTCGTTCATACTGTTCTCCTGAATCTATCGTAGGCGCATGAGCGCACGACAGTTATTATTGCTTTATCGATATTATATCAAACGTGCAACAAAAATCAAGATAATTTTTGAAAGCGACAAAACTTGCGCGGCAAGTTTGCCCTTTTGCGCTCGTCGTACAAAGCAATGTCCGTTTAAAAAACGTCGGCGCACTCATTGGTGCGCCGACGTCATCGATTAGTGAGGTTTCTTTTCAAATCTCGAAGCGTCTTCGCACTTGACTACGGTCTTGAACACGTTTTCAAAGCGGCGGAGTGCCTCGTCGATGATTTCGTCAGTGTCTGCCATCGAGGTGTATAGACGGCTGCCTGCAAGCGTAACTATGCCGTTTGCCATATACGCTGCGCCCATTTGCTCCATTGCAACCTTTCTGCGAAGCATCTCAGGTTTCTTCTTGAGCATCGGAATGACCGAGCCGAGCAAGCACATATTGGAGAAGTCGTAACTCATTGCGCCCGTGCATTCGAGGTGGACGATAGAGCCTTGGTTGTAAACGACGTAAGGAAGATTGTATTTCTTTACGAGTGCTTTAAGTCCCGCTGCAAGACGGTCGCCAGCTCTGCCTGCGACTTCACACGCATTGTTCTTTTCGATTTCGCAAATTGCAAGGTATCCGGCGTAAGAACTGAGGGGGTTTGCCGCAAGCGTGCCGCCCACGTATGCCTTCTTGCCCATACCTGCAAGACCTGCCGCCATAAGGCTGACGTACTCTTTCTTGCCGCCTACGCCGCCTGCGGAAGGATAGCCGCCTGCAACGATCTTGCCGAACACGGTGAGGTCGGGATACATATCTCTGCCCGTACCTTGACGTCTGAATTTGACGACTTTGCCGTTTTCGAGTTTCTTATCGTCAACCATCCAGGGTTTGCCGTCGATGAACACGGGGGTGTCGTCAACTTTGTATTTGTCGCCGAAGAAGTAACCTGCTGCACCGTGAATGCCCACTCTGAAGCCCGTGACGACTTCGTCGAAAATGAAGAGTGCACCGTATTTCTTTGCGAGAATTCTTGCTTTCTCGTTGAAATCGAAGTCGATGGGACGAGTGCCGGATTCGGGTCCGACAGGTTCTACGATGACTGCCGCCGTGCCGCCGCGCAATTTGTTCTTTTTGAGCATTGCTTCGAGCATACCGAGATCGTTGGGGCGAACTTCGTCGGTGGTCTTGTAGCAACCGGGGATGCCGTGAGATTCAAGGAATTGACGGCTTCCGGGAATCTTCAAGCCGTAAACCATTTGATCGGACCAGCCGTGATATGCGCCGCCGACTTTGATGACGCGTTTATTCTTGGTTGCGCAACGTGCGACGCGGATTGCCGCCATAACGGATTCCGTGCCCGATCCGAGCATACGGAACATTTCGCAAGCAGGCATCAATTCGTTGATCTTCTTTGCAAGAAGAAGCTCGCCTTCGTGGAAAAGACCGGTTACGGGGCCGCAGTTGTTGAGAAGTTCAAAAACTTTTTCTCTGACCGCCGGGAAGTTGCTTCCCAAAATGGTCGGGCCGCCGGCTTGGAGGAAGTCGATATATTGATTGCCGTCACGGTCGTAAAGATATGCGCCTTCCGCTTTCTCCATGCACATAGGGAACGGGAAGTTGAACGCGAGGTTGTGTTGAACGCCGCCCGGAATGTACTTCTTCGCTTCAGTCGTGATTTCTTTGGACTTTGCGCATTTGGTGTCGAAGTGATTGAGAATTTGTTTGAGCGCGTCTTCAGATACGCAATAGATCGGTTGATCGGTCAAATTCTTCAATTCTCTATTGATTTGCTTTGCATCTTGCCATGTGGAAATGCCGTAGCCGTTTGCCATAATTCGCCTCCGAGAATTTTTAGATTGATATAATTATACCAAAGCAATTGACGAATGTAAATATGCAAAACGTATGAATAAACAATACAAAACGGCGTTTGTGTCAAATACGAAACAAAAAAAAGAATTTGAAAATAGAAAAGCCGTAAAACATTCAAACTATAAGTTTGAGGACAAAATCGGACGTATAGAACGCGCCGCGGATGGCAAATATTCAAAAAAAGTATTGCAAAGGGCGTTTTTATCGTCTATAATGTGCTTACAATCCCCAAGGAGGAAACAAAATGAATAAACAAGAATTTATCAAAGCAGTGGCAACCAAAGCCGACCTTTCCATCAAAGACGCAACCGCAGCAGTAGACGCATACGCAGCAGTTATCGCAGAAGCACTCAAAGCAGGCGACAAAGTTGCAATCGCAAACTTCGCTTCCTACGAAATCAAAGAAAAAGCAGAAAGACAAGGCTTCAATCCTCTCACCAAACAACCGATCACGATCGCGGCAAGCAAAGCCCCCGTCGTCAAATTCGGCAAAGCGTTCAAGGATTTGTTCAACTAATTTGCTTTGATACGAAAACGAATAAAAAAACACCGTCGAGGACGGTGTTTTTTTAATGATATCCTCGCTATGCTCGGATTGCGGGCAAAAACCTTCCCCGAGGCAACGGCAACACGCAAGTGTGCAT
>ULOF01023754.1_pt1 | contig 10468 bp, 10 predicted proteins | sample 1952371 | NCBI WGS metagenome assembly ULOF01 (sample SAMEA4835597, study PRJEB28245) | human gut metagenome | biome: gut microbiome; material: fecal sample | place: Denmark | collected 2008 | reverse complement strand
TTTGGAATGCGAAGCATCGGCAAAATCCGTTACCGGAACGAGGTACGAGTGAGCAGTAACAAATAACGTGAAAAAAGGAGATTACCATGAAATATCATACGATAAATGAACTGGATCATTTTTGTTTTAAGGAGGCATACATTGCGCAGATCTGCGCGGTAAACGGGATGTTTGAAATCGTATTTGATAATGTGACGATTCTGCCGGAGAATTCATGCAACCGCGACATCCGGGAGATGCGTGCAAATGAACTGGTTTTAAAGATCAGTGAGCCGAAAATTGAAGCACTGGTGGAGGAAGGCTATAAAGTCTATGATGCGAACGGCAATTTAAAACAGAAAAATGAGGATATTACGATCGCACCGGAGGCGTATGCAGACAAATTCAAAGAATTAGAGGGCTGTGAAGTGTATTCCATTGAGCAGGAAAACGGAAATTATGTTATTTCCATCGATACGGAGGATCATACCTTTTTGCTTCGCGTCAGCGGTTCCGGGGATACACAAGAGTGGGATCGTTTCCTGAACAAATAACCGGAGATAAAAGGAGCATACGAATGAAAATATTAGTGACAGGCTTTGAACCGTTTGGCGGAGCAGTGATCAATCCTGCCTACGAGGCAGTCAAACTTCTCCCGGATGTGATAGTGGGGGCAGAAGTGATCAAAATTGAAATCCCGACCGTGTTTGGAAGGGATGAGGAAGTGGTCAGGGCTGCGGTGGAGAAACATCATCCGGATGCAGTTTTATGTGTCGGACAGGCTGGTGGAAGATCCGGGATCACAGTGGAAAAGGTCGCAATCAATCTGATGGAAGCGCGTATCCCGGACAATGAGGGAAAGCAGCCGCTCGATACACCAATCCGGGAAGACGGAGAGAATGCATATTTCGCGTCGCTTCCAGTCAAGAGCATGGTACAGTATATGAAAGAGGCAAAGATCCCGGCGCGCGTTTCCTATACAGCCGGAACTTTTGTCTGCAACGATATCATGTACCGTGTCCTCTACATGATCGATAAGGAATATCCACATATGAGGGGCGGATTTGTCCATGTCCCATACTTACCGGAGCAGACGCTTGATCTGCCGGAGGGAACACCGAGCATGCCTGCGGAGATGATCGCAAAGGCATTAGCGTGCGGCATCCGGGCGATCGTTGAGAACGAGGTAGATGTGAAGACGATCAGTGGGGAGACGCACTGACCTGGTGCACATGACAACGTGAGTGTGTGACAACCGGCAATTATAAAAAAGAATATCATGAAAAACGAAAAATGCCGGAGTGGTGCAAAAAGATGTGTGCCACTCCGGTTTTTTATATGACACACTTATTTAACGCTTTCTTCACATAACCATCACATTGCAATCAGCTGTTCTTTAGGTTGCAATGTTATTTTTGTATTGTCAAAACGGAGCGCATGAGTATGGAAAGTGAGGAAGGCAATGAGAAAACCAGGAAAAAGAATGGCAAGTGTGATCGCCAGCATCGCAGCAGTCTGTGTGATGACCGGCGGAATCGGATATCAGGCTGCAGTATCCGGAGCACAGACGGACAGTACGGAAAATAGTGTAAAAGCTCAGAATACAGACCAGCAGGAGAGTACAGACGGCTCTTTTTCGGAAGAAGGTACCACGCAGATCGGCACGGTCAGCCAGATGCCGGAATTTACGGTAAATGCAGTCACAATGACCGTGGAAGAAGTCTATGCTTCATCCGGGGATACCGTGAGCAAAGGGGATGCCCTGTTTAAACTGACGGATGAGAGCATGGAAGCGGCAAAATCAGATTACGAAGATGCCATCAGTGATGCCGAGAATACATTAAAAACAGCCGAGGCGAATCTTGCAAGCGGAAAACTTTCTGCGGAGAGCACAAAGCAGGACGCCGATCTGACAGCTCAGACCGCAGCGGACAGTTATCAGGCACAGGTAGATGCGCTAGATGCCGCAGTGGAAGAAAAAAAAGAAGCCTATGATGAGGCGGTAGAGCAGATTTCGGAATATCAGACGAAGATCGATAACAATGATTACTATGTGGAGTGTGCGATTGATGAAAAAAAGGATGCAGTTGATGCAGCGACAACAGCATTAGCGCAGGCACAGGATACGCTGACACAGGCACAGCAGTCTGCAGATGCTGCACAGAGTACACTCGAACAGGCACAGAAGGAATTTGACTCCGCGGTCGAAACTTACAATAAAAATGTGGAAGAAACCAACACTAAAATTACGGAACTGACGGATAGTCTGGATGATTTAAAATCTGACTATGAACAGGCAGAGCGTGATGCGACAACGCAGAAAGCAGAACTGCAAAATGAATATGACACTGCAGTGGTGGAAGGAAAATATGCGGGAAGTACCTATGAATCGACCGTCTCGGAACTGGAGAGTGCAGTGGAGTCCGCGCAGGATACACTTGATACATTAAAAGAGGAACAGACAGCACTTCTTGCATTAGAAAATGGTGTTGTTACGGCGGATGAAGATGGAACGATCGCGGCAGTGCCTTATGAGGCAGAAGATACGCTGCAGTCAGGTACTGCGTTTGCGCTGTATTGTGATACACAGACGATCATGATTTCCGTGGAAGTGCCACAGGAGAATATTGCACAGGTTGGCGTCGGCGATGAGGTATCTGTCATGATAGCAGGAAACCGGGATGGAGCAGTGACAGGAACTGTCTCATCGATCGCATCTTCGGCAACGACCGGAGGCGGTGTTTCGAATGTTACTTATGCAGTGATCATTTCAATTGATAATTCGGATGGAAGACTTGGTTCTGGTTCTTCCGCAACCGTTACATTTCAGGGAGAGCAGGAGGAAAAAACAGAATGAAAAAGAAAAAAGTGACAGTAGTTCTTTCATTGGGCGCAGCAGCACTTCTTTTGATCGGAGGGATCAGCGTATATGCACATCAGACTTCGGACAGCGGCGAATCAGAAACGGTTTATAAAGAAACGACAGCAGAATATGGAACGCTTACCGTCGGGATTACAGAGAGTGGAAGTGTGACAATCGGAAGCATTTCACAGGATATGGCTGAAGATATCAGTACGTCTTCAAATTCTGGCAGCAGCCAGACAAGTGGAACCCAGACAACGGGAACATCCACCAATAATTCATCGGTGGCACTGGAGGTAGAGGAAGTGTATGTTTCGGTCGGACAGCAGGTAAAAGCGGGCGATGCACTGTTAAAGCTGACAGATGAGAGCATTGAAAAATACAGGAAAAAATTAAAGGAAGCTGTGACGGAGGCTTCGGCAGATTATAACTCTGCAGCACTCAGTTCGGCAAAAGAAAAGGTAAGTGCGAACTATTCTTATAACTTAAGTGTGGCGGAGGGAAGTGTTGCACAGGAAGAATATGAGGCAACCATCAGTGAACTGCAGGATGTGGTGGATGAGGCCCAGGAGGCAGTGGATGAGTCACAGGCACTTCTTACCTATTATCAGGAAATGATCGACAGTGGAATGGATTTAAGTGAGTCACTTGCAGATGAGCAGGAAAATTATGACAAACTGTACAATAAATTAAAAGCGGCAAAGAGTGCATACACTACAAAATCTGTGGAGGCAGAGAAAAAATACAAAGAGGCAATGTTATCCTACGAAAATGCAGACAGCCAGTATTCCGCAGATGTGACAGGCGTGGATGTATCAGTGGATACGGCGCAGGATACGTTGACAGATGCCAAAGAGGCTTTATCTGAATTTGAAGCATTTGTCGGAGATGGCACGATCTATTCGGATTATGATGGCACGATCATGTCGGTCGGATACGAGGCAGGAGATGATCTGTCTGCAAGCACGAGCATTGTGACATTTGCGGACACAGATGCAGTGACGATGACAGTATCTGTGTCCGAGGAGGATATCTCTGAGATCGCAATCGGAGACGAGGTCATGATCGAACTCAACGCTTATGAGGGCCAGACATTTTCCGGTGAAGTTGAAAGTATTGATACTTCCGTATCGAGCGGTTCTTCCACAGTCTCTTATAATGTGACGGTAAAAATAAATGGTGACGTGGACGGTATTTACACGGATATGACAGGAAATGTGACCTTCATTGAAAAACAGGTGGCAGACGTTGTCTATGTTTCTAATAAAGCGATCATCAACGAGGGAACGGCATCTTATTTGAAAGTCAAAGACAGTGATGGAACCATTGAGAAAAAAGAAGTGACTACCGGATTTTCCGATGGCGTCAATGTGGAGATCACAGAGGGACTTTCCGAGGGAGAGACGGTTCTGATAGAAAGTCAGGTGACGGGCGAATGAAACCATCGGAATTATTAAGACTTGTCTGGATCAATATTACCCAGAATAAATTTAAAACGATCATGACGTCGATCGGTATTATTGTCGGCGCGGCTACGATCGTGATGGTGATCGCCATCGGAAAAGGCGGTCAGGAGGATGTGGCAGACCAGTTTAAAAACTTAAATGCAGGTGCAATCGACATTTCCTATGACGGTGGTGATAAAAACCGTGGTGGAAATCAAAGTTCCGATGACTCCTCCGACTCAGGAATGATGATGATGCCTTCCGGCAGCGGTGCACCATCCGGCAGCAGTTCATCGGGAGGGTCAGGGGCTTCCGGTGGACCTTCGGGAGGATTTACGGGCGGTGGCGACTCTTCCGGCGTTGGACCGTCGGGTGGCCCCGGAGGTGGAAATGGTGGTGACGGAGGCGGCATGCCGGGTGACATGGGTGGCTTCTTTGGCGGCGGCAGTGATATGGAAGACCGCATGAACCGGGAAAATATCACGTTAGATGAAGATGACGTGGACGATATTGAAACTTTTGTCTCCGGGATCTCAGCGGCAACGATCTCCTATACGACAAGGTCTACCGTGGATGGTAGTGATCTCGATGAGGCACAGACCTACTCGATCGCCGGAGTCAAGGACAACTATGCAGCTATCAGTAATCTCAGTCTTGCAGTCGGAGATTTTATCACAGAATCCGATGATGAGAATAAAGAAAAAGTCTGCGTGCTAGGCGCTTCTATTGCGGAAGAGATCTTTGGAAGTGCAATCGATGCATATGGCAGTGTGATCTATATCGATGACCGATCTTATGTGGTAAACGGGGTGCTTTCTTCTATGGGTACGGTGGCTTCCGGTATCAGCCCGGATGATTCCGTTTTCATTCCGTATGCGACCGGGGTGAAATATATAGTGGGAACAAATGTAAGTCCGACTATCACCGTGATCGCGGAGGACGTAAGCAATGTGTCCGGTGTCACGGAGGAGATCACGGAAGTGCTTGCAACTTCCTATCCGAATGCAGAATTCACCTTTGAGGATGCGGGAAGCAAGATGGAAGCTGCATCGGCGTCCAATGAGATATTGGCGATGCTTCTGATCGCTATGGCAGCCATTGTATTTGTGGTTGGTGGTATCGGCATCATGAACGTATTGTTTGTATCTGTCAAAGAGCGCACCAATGAGATCGGTATTTTAAAGGCAATCGGCTGCTCCAAGAGGAATATTTTGTTTGAATTTTTAGCGGAGGCGGCTGCAATCAGTCTGATCGGCGGCGTGCTTGGCATTGTGGCAAGCCTGCTCGTCACTCCGGTGGCACAGTATCTTGGTGTGCGTGTTGAACTGACACCAGCAGCATTCCTGATTGCACTGCTGTTTGCACTCATCACGGGAACACTGTTTGGATTCTATCCGGCGTATAAGGCGTCGAAACTGGTGCCGGTGGAGGCGCTGGGGGCAGAGTAAAAGAGGGAAAGGTTTAAGGCGGTTGATGAAGAAGAAAGTAACGATTGTGGTTGTAATTGTATTAGTGATTGTGCTTATTGCGGCATGTGTGATGTGGCGGATAGGTGGAGTTGAGACGGAAAGTGCGCTGGGGGATCATCAGAAGTATGTCTATGCGTATGTTTCGTCGATTGAGGGGAATGAAGTTACTTATATGGAAGTGGATGAGTCGGTGGCGAAGGCGGCGGAAGAACGGGCGAAGGAGAAGGCAAAGGCAGAAGATGGTGCCGGTTCGGACAGTACAGGTCAGGGTGATAAAAGTGATGGCGGCACAGGTTCAGCAGGTCAGAGTGATAAGAATGATGGCGGCACAGGTTCTGCAGGTCAAAGTGATAAGAGCGGCGGCATAGGTTCAGATGAAGATAAATCCGGTATGGGAACACCACCGGATATGGATGGATCATCCGGTGGAGATCAGACGCCTCCGGATATGGACAGTACCGAGATGCCGCAGGGCGCACCAGGCGGCATGTCCGATATGACAGGCGAGACAGTCACAACTATGATACCTGTTGGCGTAACCGTACATACAACATCAGACACTACGACCACTTTTTCACGCCTTGCCTCAGGTGATCTGCTAAAAATATTGGTAGAAACAGACAGTGACGGCAACGAAGTGATCGAAGAAATCTGGATGTTACAGTAACGTAACGGCAGCATGGCTGATTGTAAAACTCATCAAAAACTGAAAATAATTGTGAAACCAGTGCCAGTTTCACAATATCACAAAAGTAAAGCTGAGTTTTACAATCAGTCACGCGAGCCATACACACAGAAAGGAGCACACATGGACGCAGCACAAATCCTAAAACCATTTGCAAATGAACATATACCGGCAGACACCGAAAAAACTGCCACAGCAGAACACACATCCGAGATCATCACCATGCAAAATGTCAACAAATCCTACAAGATGGGATCTGGTTCCCTGCATGTATTAAAAGACATTTCCCTGACCGTCGAACAGGGAGAATACCTTGCCATCTTAGGGCCATCCGGTTCTGGCAAAAGTACTCTGATGAATATCATCGGCTGCATGGATGTCTTAGACGAGGGAACCTATAACCTTGACGGTGTGGAGATCGAAAAGGCAAAGGAAAAAGAACTGACTAATATCCGCAACCAGAAGATCGGATTCATTTTCCAGAAATATCATCTGATTCCGACCTACAATGTACTTCAGAATATTGTCATGCCGCTTCTGATGCGTGGAATGACCTTGAAGGATGCAAGAGATGCCAGCATGGATACCATTGCAATGTTAGGGCTTGCAGAGCGAATCGACCACAAACCGAATGAGCTTTCCGGCGGTCAGCAGCAGCGTGTTGCAATCGCGCGTGCCTTGGTCGGACAGCCGGCGATCCTCTTGGCAGATGAGCCGACCGGAGCCTTAGACCGCAACAGTGGAAAAGAAGTGCTGAAACTATTTCAGTGTCTGAGTGATATGGGAAATACCATCGTTATGATCACGCATGATTTAAGCGTTGCCGAACATGCGAAGAGAGTGGTACGTATCGTGGATGGGGAACTCTATGAAAATTAGAGGTGGTTTTCATCTGTCCTGTGTGGTATGTTAATATAAAAGGCATTTGGTTTACAATAAAAACAAGGAGAGCCGCACATGACAAACGAAGAGATCTGCGCATGGCTAAAGGCAGAAGCAGAACCAAAATTTCAGAAGTTTACATCCGGTCTGATTCCCGGAACAGATCCGATCATAGGTGTGCGTATCCCAAAGCTGCGCACTCTTGCAAAAAAGATTGCAAAAGAGGACTGGCGCGGGTATTTAGAACACGCTGCCTGCGATACTTATGAGGAGATCATGCTGCAGGGACTCGTACTCGGATATGCAAAAGGAGAGATCGATGAGCTTTTGGAATATGTGCGGGCATTTATCCCGAAGATCCATGACTGGTCGGTCAATGACTGCTTTTGTGCAACTTTTAAAATTGCGCAGAAACACCGCGAAAAAGTCTGGAATTTTCTGATGCCGTATGCGAAATCGGATCAGGAATTTGAGCAGCGTGTCGTTGCAGTTATGCTGATGGATCATTTTCTGACAGAAGAATATATTGCGCGCGTGCTGTCTGTGTGGGACAGACTCGACCATCCGGGATATTACAGGAAAATGGGAGTTGCGTGGGGCGTTGCAACTGCATATGCAAAGTACCCAAAGGAAACATATGCATTTTTACTGGAGAATCATTTGGATGACGAAACATACAATAAGGCGATCCAGAAAATGATCGAATCTTACCGGATATCGGCGGAGGATAAAGAGATATTGCGCGGAATGAAAAGGAAACTGCAAAAATAAGTGATATTGTGCGGAATGAAAAGGAAATTGTAAAAATAAAAGGGGAGCAGTAGCATGAGTGTTGATACACAAAAAATCATAGAGATCGTAAAACAGGTCAAACCGTTATTTTTAGACCGTGAGGGCTCATCACAGATCAAGGTAAAGGGTGTTGCGGATTTTGTGACACAGATCGATTTTAAAGTGCAGGAGCAGGTAAAAACCGCACTCTATGAACTGTACCCGGAAATTCAGTTTATGGGGGAGGAAAAGGACAACAGCGATATTGACTTTGACGGTGATGTCTGGATCTTAGATCCGGTGGATGGGACGACCAACCTGATCCATGATTTCCGAAACAGTACACTTTCACTGGCACTTGCAGGAAAGGGTGTACTAACGCTTGGAATCATATATCATCCGTATTCTGATGAAATATTTGTGGCAGAACGGGGAAAGGGAGCATTGTTAAATGGCAGTCCAATCTCCGTCAGCAAAAGGCAGAATTTTTCCGAGTGTCTGATCTCCATAGGAACAAGTCCATATTACCGCGAACTTGCAAAAGAAAATTTCAGAATTTTTGAAAAGGTATTTACGGATTGTGCGGATATCCGAAGACTTGGTTCCGCGGCATTAGAACTTGCCTATGTGGCGGCAGGAAGGATCGATGCATATTTTGAACGCAGTTTAAAACCGTGGGATTATGCAGCCGGAATGCTGCTTGTGGAAGAAGCGGGTGGAAAAGTCACGGATTATAAAGGAAACCCGGTGGATATCACCGGAAATTCCGATATTGTGGCGGGAAACCGGGCGATCGGGGAGATACTGGTAGAAAAATATTTGTAAAAAAGGGAGTCAACATGACTGACTCCTCTTTTAGGGTATCTTCTGTAAATATATGAGTTTCATATCCTCTCGATTTTTAAAATTTTTGTTCTTTCGCCGGATATTATATTTCCGGTGTTTCTACCATAGTTTTTCTCGACATCATCCTCTTTTCGTTACTTGTTTTCTTAGTTTTTATATTTTCTGCTTAACAAGCATAATTATAAGGCGCGTTTTATATATAAACAATATAAATTCTTCTTGACAAGCATATTTTATGGATGGAGAACATGCATGAAAGCATTTTGGTATAACGATGATCGTAAAAATGTATGTGGCATCAAGATACGAGAACTTCGCAAGGAAAAACATATTTCCACAAAAAAATTAGAGATTATTTTTTATGTGTTATCCGACTACATTTTTGTGCAATAATTACAAATATCATTAAAATAACGTCTTTTTGATGACATAGTATAAGCAATATGCTAAAATCCATTCAAAGCATGACATTCTGAATTATCTACACGGGCATATACGCCATTCTATTCACAGATCAAAATCATAAGAATTTTCAATGCTTTTATTATCCATACATTTAAGCAGGGAGAATTCTAAAAACGCAGAGATTTCTCCCAGATAACACAGAGGAGGAGAAATGAATGGGGACAGCGGACATCGTAACAAAAGAGTATATGAGGGAAAATACCGTATTTGCGGATGCATTTAATTACCTGATCTACAATGGAAAAAAGGTGATTGACCCGGCAAATCTGAAAGAGATCGATCCGACAGAGATTGCACTGCCGTTTGATGATGAAGCAAAAGCCGGTAAAGAAAAAGATGGTGAAGATAAGAATAGAAAAGCGCAGGGAACAGAGTGGAGTTCTGTGAAAAATGAATCGGTGAGAAAGAAAACTGCCGGCAGAGCAGGCAAAAAAACAGATGCAGTGCAGAGATACCGTGATCTTTTAAAATTTGCGGTAATCAAACAGGATGAAAGAACGTCCTATGTTCTTTTGGGCATCGAAAACCAGACGGATGTCCATTATGCGATGCCTGTCAGAAATGCCATCTATGATGCCCTGCAATATGGCAGACAGGTGGCGGACATAGCTGCCGGACACCGCCGGAACAAAAATGATTTTTCGGGAAAAAATAATGGTGAGTATCTGTCCGGATTTTTAAAGGAAGATCATATCAGACCGGTGATTACGCTTGTGATTCATTTTGGAGCAGAGGAATGGGATGGTCCGTTATCATTGCACGAAATGATGTCGACAAGAGATATGGAACTCTTAAGTTTTGTGGAGAATTACCGGATTCATCTGATCGATCCGGCGAAGTTGACGGAAGAACAACTAAATAAATTTTCCACAAGTATGAGGGAGGTTATAGGGTATATCAAGTACTCGAAAAATAAAGATAAATTGTTAGAATTTTTGAGGACAGATACCCATAGAAGCATAGAAATGAATGCGGTAAGAGTGATAAAGACGATCACGAATACACCGATTGAAGTATCAGAAGAAGAGGAGGAGATAGAGATGTGTAAGGCAATCGAAGATCT
>ULOF01008087.1_pt1 | contig 10492 bp, 8 predicted proteins | sample 1952371 | NCBI WGS metagenome assembly ULOF01 (sample SAMEA4835597, study PRJEB28245) | human gut metagenome | biome: gut microbiome; material: fecal sample | place: Denmark | collected 2008 | reverse complement strand
CCGTTGGCCCTTTGACGACAGTACCGATGTATCTCAACGGCAGGAGGGAAGGTGGGCTGATTTGCTGGTTGAAGAGGGACTGGGGCCAGGGACGCTTTTCCGAAACGGCCAGGTTGCGGACTTTGACCTTACGGTAGGCGGCGGTCGTCTTTTGCCAGCCGTCGTAGTTTTCACGGATCATGTGCTGTCGCCATGTATTGTACACGGTTTCCAAGTCGTTTTTGAGCTGCGCCTGGTTGGGTGTCGGTGCGGCAAATGCTGAAGCGGCAAAGCAAACCGCCGAACAAAGGACGGATAAAAAAATGCGATGTGTCATTCTGCTCGGCAATATGACATGACTCTTGCCCTGGAGGCAACACAAATGCATCATGATGTCGTTTCCTATGGATTTGCTGTCTCCCTCCGACCGGCTGGCTGAACACCGGTATCAAAAATTGCTTCGTTTGCAACCCGAGTTTGTCTGGCGTGAATTCGGGGACGGAGAAGTATTGAAGGCTCGGGTGTTTTTTCCCCCGGAACACAAGAGCGAGGATTCTGTTCCGGGAGTCGTTTTTTTTCACGGCGGCTTGTGGTCGTCATACAATGTTGTTGAGTTTGTTCCTTGGGCTCTGCATCTGGTGAGCCGGGGTGTTGCCTGCATCCTTCCGGAGTACCGTATGCCGGTGAATTACGATGTGGCTCCGCGTGATATCTTATATGAAGCCCGCGAGCTCTGGGCCTGGGTGAGAAGCAATGCCGTCGAGTTGGGAATGGATCCGTCCCGCATTACGGTGGCGGGGAGCGATGTTGGCGGCTTGATGGCTCTGCATGTAGCTCTTCCTGATGTTCCCAAACGCCGCCGTTGGTTCCGCAAAGCGCCTCCTTTGCCTCCGGGGCCTGCTTGTGTGGCTCTTTTCCGGGGAATTGTGGATACCGATGCCCGGATCGCAGACCGCGTTCTGCACGGGATGAACGAGGAAGAACGCAAGGCTCTGTCTCCCTCGCGTCGCCTTCGGAAGGGGTTGCCTCCCTTGTTTGCTTCGCACGGTGGACAGGACAGGATGATTTCTGCCCGGATGACGGAGGAATTCTGCCGGGAGTGGACGAAAAAGAAAAATGTCGGGCACTACGCCTACCTCGATCTTGCCGACCATTCCTATTATCATTTCAATGTGAATGCCCGTTACTTTGAGTTTCTCCTCAGCGAATGGGATACTTTTATGGTCGAACAGGGGATTTGGGAGGAAGACGACGGGGTTGACAATGTCCTGCTCTCGTGAGTACTGGTGATATATGTGAATGTCGAGAAAAGTCCTGCTTCGCCATTTTTATATTGCGGCCTCAAGATGTAAATGTATATTTTACATCAACTTGGAGATTTTTCTTTCCCTCTCTACGGATGATATTATCTATTCTTTCTAAATGATGAATATGTTGAAAAAAGTGGTTTTATTGGTACTGGCATTTTATTTGTCGGTAAAGGAAGTTCCAGCTCAAGAGCAGGTTTCTGCCTTTCCCGAGTGGAATCCCTCCTCAACCAATAGCGATGCCGCACAGCTGGATTGGGAAGGGGGTGTTCCGCAACTTGTTCATCCCAACGAGAATCTGGTCAATCTGTACAACATTGCCTGGAAGATTACTGCCTCCCGTACCCGAACTGGCAAGGATCTGAAGCCTGGCCTTCCTTCTTCTCCCTATCTGGATGAAAACGTTTACGACGATCAAATCTGGATATGGGACTCGGCATTCATGGTACTCTATTCCCGTTATGCACCATCGGTTTTTCCCGGCCTTCAAACTTTGGAAAATATCTATTATCCCATTCACAAACAAGTAGAAACGGGACTGAAAATATGCCTCCGGGATAACCCTCCCATTTTGGCCTGGGCAGAATGGGAAAACTATACGATGCTGGCGGATAAAAAACGAATCGCCCACGTCATGGATCAGGAAAATTTTCTGGAAAAACACTTTAACTTTTTCCAGAACGTGAAGAAAGGTGACATGCAACCCTATGCCAGCTATCAGCCTATCTTCCGGGGTATTGTGCGCCAGGCTCCCAATGGCAAATTGGTCGCGGAGGGAGAAGCGGATTATCAGGAAAAATACCCCTTCATCGGCTTTACATGGTCGCGTGGGGCTTCCGGAATGGACAATACGCCTCGCAATCCGGATTCTGATCGCGATACGGATATCGTCTGGGTGGATGCTCTCGCTCAACAGGCTCTATCAGCTCTTTGCATTGCCCGCATCCATGCAACCCGTGGTAATACGGAAAAACAGGAAAAGTGGATGCAGATCTATAACGGTCTCAAGAAGACGATCAATCAATACTATTGGGATGATGTCGATGGGTTTTACTACGACCTGTCGCGCAAAACGGGTACGTTTTCGAAGGTGAGAACATGCGCATCCTTCTGGGTGATGATGGCGGAAATCCCCGACAGCGAACAAGCGGCTTGCATGGTGAAGTACCTGCAAGCCGATGCTGACGGAAAGAGCGACCTGGGTGGAAAATACCCTTTCCTATCGCTCTCTCGCTCCCACCTCTTATACAATGATGCAACGGGGGACTACTGGCGCGGTGGAATCTGGCTACCTTTGGCTTACATGACAGCCAAATCCCTCGAAAAATACGGCTATTGTGACCTGGCTGATGAATTGTCGGAAAACATTCTTCAACAGATACTTCGCGTGTATATGAAAGGATTCGAAGGCAAGCATACGATTTGGGAATGCTACAGCCCTTCTCAGGATTCGCCGTCTACGGAACATGGTAGAACGGCTCGCCCCGACTTCTGCGGCTGGTCGGCTTTGGGCCCTATTTCCATGATGATTGAAAACGTGATGGGATTCAGGAAAATCAACGGTCTTGAGAAGCGCATTGATTGGGCCTTAAAGGGCAGGAATGGTACACACGGCATACGGAAGTTGAAGTTTGCCAACATAACGACAGATATTGTCTATGATCGTGAGAAGAATGTTGTCAATGTAACTTCGAACAATTCTTACAAACTCGTGATCAACGGTGAGATGTTTATTATCAGTCCCGGCATCAACAAAATTACCCCTCAAAAGGTTCTTTAATTTGTCATCCACACGCAATTTGTCGGAAAACCCCCGACAGAGAGCCAAAACAACAAGGCTATTCCGCAGACAGGTTTCCGATGGCTTTGTTGTATATGTGTGAGGCAGGGAATGGCGTGCTGAATCACTGCTGGTTGTTTTTGATGTCAATGTTCACGATGAAACCCTGCCGTGAAATATTGACGTGGAAAATTTGCCTGGCGTTGGTCAGGGTTTCTCCCTTCCGAACGAATTGGAACCCCTTCACATTCTTGTCTTGATATCTACTGCTCTTTTCCTTGCTGATCAGGATGAAATCATCGGGCATGCCATAGACTTCCCGGATCAGGGCGATTCTGGATTTTTGTTCGAGGCTTTCTTCACTGTAGCGCAGGCATAAGGAGAAGCATAAATAGCCCATGGCGATGAGAAACAGGATTTTCAGGAAGGAAAAGCATTTCTTCTGAAAGGACAGCGATGGTTTTTCAAAAAGATGATCAGGAAGATGATGATGGCAATGACCATCGATGGTGTGGTGTAGACAAAGGGGGTGAAAACGCGGGTATAATTTTCAATAGATTCTCCGTGGTGGTGTCCCAAAAAAACGGAGTTGAAGCCGAAGATATAGCAACCGATAACAAATACAGGAGACAGGATGATGCTCTTCCAGCCTAACGCATAGATGACGCTTATTGCCAGCAGGAGCCAAATGATGGCAAGCCCTGCGTACAACATGGACATGCAGAATTGGAATAATAGTATATTATAGTCGGTCCACTCTCCCATGATGGCAACGAGAAGCATCCATAGAATCAGAAACACGATTACAACGCGATCAATGACGGAGAACGATTTGAAAGTGTCCCCAATTTTATTGAAAGCAGGCATACGGAAAACAAAAAGACTATCCTGCGTTATGATCGCAGGATAGCCTTGTTGGCAAGTAAAAACAGGTTTTCCCGATGATTATTGATTTTTTTCCGGAGCCGTTGTTTTGATGACGACATCGGGGCGTGCGGGAGCTCCGTTGTCGGGACGGCGGTAGTTGACCTTCTGTTCGTCGAGGTAGGGAAGTTGCTTGTTGAGGCGATTCTTGAAGTCCGCTTCATTTTTCAACTCCAGCGGGGTCCAGGCAATTTCAGCGAGGGCCAGTGCGCGGGGGAAGACTTGGTATTGGAACTTGTTGATGTCCGGGATGTACTCCGACCAGACATTGCCTTGGCAGCCGAGGACGTGTTTTTCCTGTTCCTTGGTGATGCCGGAGGGAACCGGGTTGAAGGCATAGACCTTTTCCAGGGGAACATTCCCGCCGATGACTTCGTATTCGGGCTTGTTGGGGGCCCCAGGGCCTTGGGAGTAGTCGAGGTAGAGGGAATCGGTGTGGGTCATGACGACGTCATTGCCGCGTTCGATGGCATGGCGAGCCCAGCGGATGTCGCGCCAGACCATCATGGAGGCAGTCGGGGAAAGTCCGCCTTCATTGATTTCATCCCATCCGATGAGGCGTTTGCCCTTGCTGTTGACAAGTTTTTCGACGCGTCTGATGAAGTAGCTTTGGAGTTCTTCTTCGTTCTTCAGCCCGTTTTCCTTCATGATTTTTTGAGCTGTCGCGGACTTTTTCCATTGATCCTTGGGGGCTTCGTCTCCGCCGACATGGATGAAGGGGCTATCCGGGAAGAGTTCGGCAACTTCCGTCAACACATCGTCGAGGAACTTGAAGGTTTCTTCCGTCGGGGCAAAGATGTACGGGAAGACACCCCAACTGCATACGACTTTCGGGTCGTAGTTCTCAATGTCCTTGTTGCCGAGTTCAGGGTAGGCTGTGATGGCGGCGGCGGCATGCCCGGGGACTTCGATTTCCGGGATGATGGTGATGCCACGCTGTTTGGCGTATTTGACGACATCCTTGATTTCATCCTGAGTGTAGTAACCGGAGTAGGGGACGCCATCCGGCTTGTTCCTCTGGCCCATGATAGGGGAATGCGTACGGGAACTGCCGACTTCCGTCAGCTTCGGATATTTCTTGATTTCGATGCGCCAGCCCTGATCGTCGGTGAGGTGCCAGTGCAGGGTGTTGAACTTGTAGCGTGCCAGAAGATCAATGACTTTTTTGATGTCTTCGGCAGGCATCATGTGACGGCAGCTGTCCACCATCAGGCCTCGCCAGGAAAAACGCGGGGCGTCTTCAATAGCCATTGTCGGGAAACAGATTGTTCCCTTGTCGTCTTTGGTAACGCTTTGGGCAAGGCTTTGCAGGGCGTAGAAGGCTCCCTGGGGAGTGGAAGACTCGACGGTGATTTTCTGGGGGGTGACATTCAGCCGGTAGGCTTCCTTGCCGAGCTTGTCATCTGTGGAAAAGACCAGTTCCGGATTTTTGTCGCTGATTTGCGTCTTGATGCCAACATTCTGGAGAACACGGCTGGCCATGCCGGAGATGGAGCCGGGGGCGATGCGGATACCTTGGGAGAGGCTGAAGCCGGGTTCGCCCAGTTTTTCCTGAAGCGAGACCGGTTTGGGGATGATGGCGCTGCCTTCCTGTACCGGTCCCGAAGGTGCGGCTAGGGCGGTTGTAACCAATGTCAGGGAGGCAATCAGGGGAAGAGAGCGGCTTTTCATAATTTTCTCTAGTACGGGGCTGGGATGTATCATCTTTCAGGATGGATGCTATTATTTTTCGGGTAATTTGGAAATGGAATCGATACTGGCGAGTTCTTCCTGCGACCATGAATTGTTATTCAGTGCCTTGAGACAGTCCGTAATCTGTTCCGGCCGACTGGCTCCGATGATGCAGGATGTCACTTCGGGGCATCTGAGAACCCAGGAGATAGCCATTTGGGCAAGATCCTGACCGCGGTTGTCTGCGATTTTGGCAAGTTGCCGGATCTGGGGCAGTTTTTCGCGGACGCGGTCTTCTGTGAGGAAAACGGAGGAGCCTCCGGCGCGGGAGTCGGACGGGATGCCCTGGAGGTATTTATTGGTAAGCAGGCCCTGGGCCAGCGGCGAGAAGACAATGCCCCCCATTTGTTCCTGGCGGATAACGGGGAATTGGGCCGTTTCCGCTTCCCGGTCGAACATGTTGTAACGGAACTGGTGGAGGAGGCACGGCACGCCCGCTTCTTCCAGAATGCGGCAAGCGGTTCGCGCTGCATAGTCCGGATATTTCGAAATCCCGGCGTATAGAGCCTTGCCGCTTCGGACGGCGGAAATGAGGGCTCCCATGGTTTCTTCCACCGGGGTATCCGGATCGTAGCGGTGGGCATAGAAGATATCCACGTAATCAAGTCCCATGCGTTTCAGGGATTGGTCGAGGCTGGCGAGCATGTGCTTGCGGGAGCCCCATTCTCCGTATGGACCATCCCACATGAGGTGGCTGGCTTTGGTGGAAATGATGATTTCATCCCGGTAGGGCAGGAGATCCGAGGAGAGGATGCGTCCGAAACATTCCTCGGCGGAGCCGGGGGGCGGGCCATAGTTGTTGGCGAGGTCGAAGTGGGTTATGCCGGCGTCAAAGGCCGTCAAAATCATCTGACGGCTGACCTCGGCATTGGTGCCGGTGCCGAAATTATGCCACAATCCCAAGGACAGGGGCGGCAGGAGCAAGCCGCGCCGCCCGCAGCGCACGTAATCGAAGTGCCGGTATCTGGAGGAGTCCGCTTGATAAGCCATATCCTGTATCATTACATGACTCCCTCCGGGATGTCACGACAACAATAAGACACGTACTTAATGAAACGGGAAAAAGAAGGGGGCCGTCAACGTGAAGAGAATCCAAAGCGTGATGTTCAGCGGCAGGCCGACGCGGAGGAAATCCGAGAATTTGTATCCGCCCGCATTATAAACGTACGTGTTGGTCTGGTAACCGATGGGGGTGGAAAAGCTCGCGCTGGCTCCGAACATGACTGCCATGATGAACGGCATCGGGTCAACGCCGAATTTGACGGCCATTTCATAGGCTAGTGGAGCCATGACGGCTGCTACGGCGTTGTTGGAGACCATCTCCGTCAGAATGGAACAGAGAAGGTAGAGTGCGGAGAGCATGAAAACGGGGCCGAAGGGGCCGACCGTACTGACAACGGTTTCCGCAATGGTCCGCGCCAGACCGGTCTGGCTCATGGCATCGCCGATGCAGAGCATGCCGAGGATGAGGAAAATGATGCCCCAGTCTACGGATCGGTAGGCTTCTCGTGGCTTGATACATCCCGTAATAACGACGAGCAGGGCGGCGATGAAGGACAGGTAGAACGGATCGAACTGCGAGAAGAAGGCGAAGAATGCTCCGTATTTGTCGAAGGATCCCAGCAGGCCGAAGAGAATGAAGATTCCCATGGCGGTAATGGCCCAGCCGCGTTTGTGCCTGTTGTGCAACTCGGCCGATCTCCGGCTCAGGGGGATAAGACGGCGCTTTTTGAGGATGCGATCCATGCCGTCTTCTGGGCCTTCCAGAAGGAGGGTATCTCCCTCGTTGAGGCGAGTGCTTTGACCTATGTTCTGGGTGATGTTTTTGCCGTGGCGGTGGATGGCCAGGACAAGGACATTGAAGCGCTGGCGGAATTTGAGCTCGGTGAGCGTGTGTCCCGCGAATTCGGAATCGATGTCTACCATGCCTTCGACGATAAGCACATCGCGTTGTTCCAGGGCTTCCAGACCGCGCGTTTCATCCCAGCCGAGATCGACGCCCTTGGCCTCGCGAGCCTGGGCTATTTTACGGGTTCCGCAAAGGACGAGGACGCGGTCTCCCTCAAGAAGCTGGATGTTGGGGAGTTCCTCTTGGAGAGTAACGCCTTTGCGCCGGACTTCGACGATTTTCATTCCGCTGAGTTCCCGGCGGATCAATTCCAGAGGGGACTCCCCGATGAAGGGAGAGTCTTTGATGATGCGCATTTGCAGCAAAAAGTCCTTTTGGGATCCCTGGGGAAGAAGGGTGGAAAGCGTCTCGCGGTTGGGCAGCAACTTGCGCCCGATCGTCCACAAATAGATGAGTCCGAATGCGGCGTAGAGCAACCCCATCGGGGCCAGTGTGAACATTTTAATGGCATCGTAACCCAGCTTTTGAACCTGTCCGAGGACGACGACATTGGTTGAGGTGCCGACGACCGTGCAGGTACCCCCCAGAATTGTGGCAAAGGAGAGGGGAATGAGCAGTTTGGACGGGGCAATTTCGTGTTCCCGGCAGAAGGAGAGGACGACGGGCATCAGGATGACGACGACGGGAGTGTTGTTGACGAACGGAGATACGGCGAAAGCCCCGAGCGTGATGACGACCAAGGCATATATTTCCCTTCCTTTAGATACGCGGTTGAAGATTTTGGACAGATCGGCGATCAAGCCTGTTTTTTCCAGGGAAGCGCTGAGAATGAACATGCAAACAACCGTCAGAGGACCGCTGTTGCCAAAACTGGAGAGTACCTGCTTTGTGTTCAGAATGCCGAAAACCATTAACAATCCCGTTGCGCTTAATGCCGTGATTTCAACGGGCAGCCACTCTTTGACGAAGGAAATGAAAATAAAGATCAGAAGGATGCCGACTATCCATTGCTGGACGGGTGAACTATGGATCCATTCCTCTATGGGAAGCGCGGCGAGAAGCGAGGTGTGAAAACAATCAAACATATCGAAGGAAAAGGTCGTTTGGCGTTGTCCTGTTCGACGGGCATTGGAAACGCAAGCCCCTTGTTCCTACCCTTCGTAGAGCTTTGTGTCAAGTGAAGCGAATTTTCCTCCTTACCGAGAACGTTGTACGGGAGAATACCCGGAACGGAGGGCTCCCCCAGGCATTCCTTGTCCCGAACTGCGTATTTGACGGGAATCCTTAGAATCTTGTTTGCCAATCGGCTTGAAATCGTTTACACTATTTCCCAGAGGGCTTGGCTCGTTCCCGATCGGGGACATGCCGGATTGCCCAAACACCTACAGCAAACAGATAACCATGCAGTTTACTCACGAAATCGAACAAATGTGTTGCGTCAAAAAGGGATGCAATCACGGTCCGGCTCCCATTCCCCAGGAAGGGCAGTGGACCCAGGCCAAGGAGATCACGGACATCTCTGGTCTTACCCATGGTGTGGGCTGGTGCGCTCCTCAGCAGGGAACGTGCAAATTGACGCTCAACGTCAAGAACGGCATTATTGAGGAAGCCCTTGTGGAAACGTGCGGCTGCTCCGGCATGACTCACTCCGCAGCCATGGCCTCTGAAATCCTTCCCGGCAAAACCATTCTTGAAGCTCTCAACACCGACCTCGTTTGCGACGCCATCAATACGGCCATGCGCGAACTCTTCCTGCAAATCGCCTATGGCCGTACCCAGAGTGCCTTCTCCGAAGGCGGCCTGCCCATCGGCGCAGGTCTGGAAGACCTCGGCAAAGGTTTGCGTTCCCAAGTGGGTACGCTGTATGGCACCCGTGCCAAAGGCGCTCGTTATTTGGAAATGGCCGAAGGCTACATCACCAAGCTTGCCGTTGATCCCGAAGGTGAAATCGTCGGCTACCAGTTCATCAAGATTGGCCCCATGATGGAAATGATCAAGAAGGGCGTTGATGCTAACGAAGCCGTTCAGAAGTGCACCGGTCAGTATGGTCGCTTTGACGAAGAAGGCGTGAAACACATTGATCCGCGCCACGAATAAACCCACCCCCGGAAAACCATATCTGAGAAAGGATAACTAACATGGCACTCTTTGAATCATACGACCGCCGCATCAAGCAAATCAATGAAACCCTTGCCAAATACGGCATCGGCTCTATTGAAGAAGCGGAACAAATCTGCCTCGACAAGGGCATCGATGTCCGCAAAATCGTGATGGGCATTCAGCCGATCGCTTTCGAAAACGCCGGCTGGGCCTACGTTGTCGGCGCTGCTATCGCCATCAAGAAGAACTGCTCCAAGGCTGCTGATGCTGCCGAAGCCATCGGTGAAGGTCTCCAGTCCTTCTGTATCCCCGGTTCCGTAGCCGATGACCGCAAGGTGGGTATCGGGCACGGCAATCTGGCCGCCATGCTTCTGCGTGACGAAACCAAATGCTTCTGCTTCCTCGCCGGTCACGAATCTTTTGCCGCCGCTGAAGGCGCCATCGGCATCGCCCGCAACGCCGACAAAGTCCGTAAGGAACCCCTTCGCGTCTGCCTCAATGGCCTCGGCAAGGATGCTGCCTACATCATCTCCCGAATTAACGGCTTCACGTACGTGGAAACCAAATTCGACTATGCTACCGGCAAGCTCAACATCGTCCGAGAAAAGGCCTTCTCCAAAGGACCTAAGGCTGCTGTCCGCTGCTACGGTTGCGACGACGTCCGTGAAGGCGTTGCCGTCATGTGGAATGAAGGTGTGGACGTTTCCATTACCGGTAACTCCACCAACCCGACCCGCTTCCAGCATCCGGTGGCCGGTACGTACAAGAAGGAATGCATTGAAAAGGGCAAGAAATACTTTTCCGTTGCCTCCGGTGGTGGTA
>ULOF01017337.1_pt1 | contig 10506 bp, 13 predicted proteins | sample 1952371 | NCBI WGS metagenome assembly ULOF01 (sample SAMEA4835597, study PRJEB28245) | human gut metagenome | biome: gut microbiome; material: fecal sample | place: Denmark | collected 2008 | reverse complement strand
CCGGTATGCTGCCGGTTAAGGGACAGTGCAAATCTACCATAACCGAATATTTTGCAAAGGATACAGTTCCTACCAAAACCTGTGATTTACACCAGACGGTAGAGTTGTGTGATGAAAGCCACTATAAAGCCACCAAATACTGTCCGCATACCACAACCTATCATTATTCTGTAGATGATGATGGCAATATTACCTTAGAGGATGCCGATTTTGACCTTCCGGATGATTTTACGGATAAGGATTGTCCAATCCACACAAAAGAGGCACAGGATGAAGACGAGGATGAGAGTGACGAGGACGATACCGGAAACGCAGACACCGTTTATGAGATATCTACCGTGGTAGAAGGCGGAGGAAGCATAGCAGGACCGACACAGGCTGCATACGGAGAATCCATCACCTTGACATTTATACCGAATGACGGCTTTGTTATTTCAAATATCACCGTTGACGGTGTCGCCAAGGGAGCCATTTCCTCCTATACCTTTGACAAGATATCCAACAACCATACCGTTATTGCAACCTTTACTGCAAGTGAAGGAACGGAAACTCCATCGGAAGAAGAGGTTCCGGGTGACGGGGCTTCCAATGACGGGTCTCCGCAAAAATGGTGGTACTATTTTACCCATATTGCCGCCACAGCAAAAAATATATTTGGAATCAAGCTATAATAAAAAGGGGTTGTGCACTGATTTCCGGAATTTTTCCGCTCCGTGCACAACCCCTTTTTTCTATTTTGACATTTTAGGCTGGAATATCAGAGATGCAATATATGCATAGATTAACGCTGCCGAAGTTCCCACAGCTGCCATTTTAAATCCACCCCGAAACAATCCGATAAAGCCATCGCTATCCACCGCTTCCTTAATTCCCTTCCAGAGATTGTAACCAAATCCTGTCAGAGGCACGGAAGCCCCGCTGCCGGCAAAATCCAGAAAAGGCTCATAAATCTGCAGTGCCCCAAGGATTGCCCCGGTACACACCAAAATCACCATAATTCTTCCAGGCATCAGTTTTGTCTTTTCCATCAGAATCTGTGCTGCCACACAAATCAATCCGCCAATTACAAATGCTTTAATATAATCCATATTTTCTCCTTCCACATTATTTTTCTATCCAACATACTGCCTTATACATCTTTTCTCTTTTCAATCACCACTGCATGGGCAATTCCTGGAACCGTCTGTCCCTCGTTATAACTGACGGTGGATAACAGTGCCCCCGTTGGCACAAACAGAATACGCTGGATGCTTCCCTGCCGTATTTCATTCATGAGCTTTCCTGCCAGAGTTACAGCAGAGCATCCACAACCAGAGCCTCCTGCATGGGTATCCTGTTCCGGATCATCATAAATTTCCATTCCACAATCCATATGCACCCTGGAAATATCATACCCCTGGTCCATGAGCAGTTTACATAATATTTCTTTTCCTACACTTCCCAAATCTCCGGTTACAATGCGGTCATAATCCTCAGGACTTCTTCCAAAATCTTTCAGATGCTGGTAAATCACATCTGCCGCAGCCGGTGCCATGCAGGCTCCCATATTCAATGAATCCTTCACACCATAATCCACAACCTTTCCCGTGGTAATCCCGGTAATACTCACATCCCCATACTCTCTGGATAATACAAATGCACCGCAGCCAGTTACCGTCCAGGTAGAGGACATGGGTCTCTGGTTGCCATATTCCAAAGGAAAACGGAACTGCTTTTCTGCTCCGCCAAAATGGCTGGATGCCACTGCCAGAACCGTATCTGCATACCCGGCATGTACCGTCATGGAGCCAAGGGATAACGCCTCTCCCATGGTAGAGCAGGCACCATACAGTCCGAATAGAGGAATGTTAAATTCCATCAATCCAAAGGTTGTGGCAATCAGTTGTCCCAGCAAATCCCCTGCGAACAGATATCTCACATCTTCCGCTTTCATTTTTGCTTTTCGCAGTGCCAGCAGGGAAGTCTGCCGCATCATCTCGCTCTCGCCCTCTTCCCATGAATCCTTTCCAAAAGTGGGGTCCTCCACAATTTCATCAAAGGTATCCTTAAGGGGACCTTCTCCCTCCTTTGGTCCCACAATACTGGCCGCAGACATGATATACACCGGTTTTTCAAAGCTAAGACTCTGTTTTCCAATCTGTAATCCTTTCGTCATCCTTTCACCTCAATTCCAATAAAATGCAAAAAAGGTGTTATCTTTCGATAACACCTTTTCCTCATGTACTAGTATGGCTGTCGCCAGCTTCTTTTATGCATGACAGCAAATGTATTTTCACCTACTGCTGTTCCAGTTCACTGGCATCTTTTCCAAGCCGTTGCGTATTTTCGTTTTGCTGTTCTACCGACTCCTGCACATTTTTCTGAATCTCCACTGCACGTTCTTCAACACTTTGCAGCTGTTCCTCTTCATCCTTGCTGCCACAGCCGGTTAAGCAGCTCATTCCAACCATTATCAAACCTATCAAAAATAATTTTCTCATAAAATCCATATTCTCCTTTTAAATTTTATCTTGCCTCACCACTAATCATCCACGGAGAAGGCTGCGCCACCATAACGCTCCTCTTATCGCTCTTCGACACCGCAATCTGCAAAACCTCTGTATTCTCTATATTATATTTTGTGAAAATATTCTTAATACTAACCACCATATCCAGCTCCAGTGTATAAATGATAAACTGGCATTTTGGATTTACCTTAAGAAGTACCCTGATTTCCTCCTCTAACCGCTTAGAAGCCACAATAAATGCAAGTCTCGGAACCGGAACCCCTTTCATACTCTCTTCTGTTACATTGGAAATAATTTCGATATTGTGTACGCCGAATTTGCTGACATTATCCTGCAAAGAACGCATGTCCCTTTCATCCGGTTCCACTGCAATAATTGTACCCTCACCGGCTTCAATGGCAGCCTCAATGGCAATGCTCTCACCGCTTACAATACAAATGGTATCTCCCACATCGCAGGACAGCATATTCATGATGACTGCACGAATTTCATGTCCCACATAGTTGACAGACCCCTTTGAGAAAAATTCATTTTTGATTCCGTAACGGGAGGCCTCTCTTGTATTTTCATTGATAATGAAGATGACCAATGGTTCGGTAATCTTCTTGTCCATAAATTCCTTGACCTTGCAGGTCTTTACATCATCACCGCTGCTGATTCCCGTTCCAATCCACATATCATAATCGCCGTAACCGCCTTCCCACAGCTCATAGAACAAATCCGGCTGGCTCTCATCGGCAAAAATCATCACCCTCTTATGCGTCTCAATGGTAGGAAGTACATTTTTCTTCTTTCCGCAGATGTTCAGCATCTTAATTTTTTCCGGACTCACCCCCATGCGGTCCGCAAAATTCCCTACCCACGCTAACATCTCATTGTTGCTGTACACCTTCATTCCGCTTGACTCCATAATACTACCTCCCGTCTCTGGTAACCCTTGTGCAAATCATCACAATTTACCTGACATTATCCATATATTTCTTCTCATTTCCTCCGCTGCACAAATGTATCTCTCAGCCTTTGTTTTCTTCGAAAATTACATTTATATTCATGGATTTATTGTACCGCAATGAAGGATGTATGTCAAAACATAATTGTCCAAAAAATCTATTCACAAATTATAGTACCCCTATATCCTCTTTCCCATGACTACCATTTTAACTATTTTATTTCAAGCAAGCCCCTGCACCGGTTAAGGACCGCATAGATTTCCTGTTTTCTTGGAATCACCATGTTTCCGGAAATACCGCCCTCGCAAAATGCGGCAAATTCGTTTTTCTCTATCTTTTCCCACAGCTGCTCCACTGCCTGTCCCAATGTCTTTTTCCCATCAAAATAATGCAGCTTCATATACTTTACAATCTGTACCAATGCCGACAGCTGCTCCGTATCCACAAGCTGTTCCACATATCGTAAATCCACCATTTCCTTATTGATGGAAATGCTTTCCCTTCCCATAACCTTTGTCTTAATCCGGTTGTCCTTAAGAAATGCCATATCCCTGTCTGGAACCCGCAAAAATGCCGGTTTATCCGCCTTTTCCACACCAGCTAAAACCAGTGGGAAGCTCTCCGCCTCCTTCTTCGCAAGCCCTGTTATATCCACCGGGACATACCGGTTCATCTGTATAATGCAGTCTGCCTTATGGAAATATGAACCGGAGCTTCCCGCTACTAAAATCGTGGAAATTCCTGCATTCTCATAAAGCTCCTGTACCCTGTCAATAAACGGTATGATGGGTTCTACATCCCGGTGCACCACCCTCTGCATCAGCTCATCCCGAATCATGAAATTCGTGGCGCTGGTATCCTCATCAATCAGAAATACCTTTGCCCCGGCTTCCATTGCCTCCACCGTATTTGCCGCCTGGGAGGTGCTCCCACTGGCATCCTGTGAATAAAATGCCACCGTGTCCTTTCCGTTTGGAAGATTACGGATAAACATGGAAATATCCACCTTCTGAATATTTCTTCCATCCTCAGCGCGAAGCTTCATGGCAGAAGCATCGGTTATCACATATTCCCTTCCGTCCCCTGCTATATGATTGTATACTCCAAGCTCCAATGCCTTAAGCAGTGTGGATTTGCCGTGATATCCGCCCCCCACAATCAAGGTAATTCCCTGCCGGATTCCCATTCCTTTTATGGTTCCGTAATGAGGAAGCTCCAAAGCCACCTCCATGGATTCCGGTGACTTAAAGGGCACAGCCTCCTTCATGGCAAGCTGGGACACACCGGACTTTCTCGGCAAAATGGAGCCATTTGCCACAAAGGCTGCCAGTCCAAGCTTCGGAAGCTGCTCCCGGATATACTGCTGGTCTTCTGCTAAATCGGCGTTCTTTACCAGCTCCTCTTTGCGATAGGCAGAGACAAACAAGGTCTGTTTCACACAGATTGGAAGAAAATCAAATAAAATCTTCTCCAGTTCCCTTGCATTGATGGTTCTGCCGTTTGCCGGAAATCCAATCTCCATCCTTACGGTAATATCTCCGGTTTCTGCATTTATCACACAGACACTGCGGTTTAAAATCTCCTGTCCCGGCTGGCTTACACTGATTAGCCCGCTCTTACCGGAGCCCTTTGCCTTAAAGGAATACTCCCGCACCCTTCCTGCCAGCTTCCGCAGCAAATAGTCCTGCAGGGCAATTCTTTTGTGGGGTGCCGCAAACAAACCGGCATCAAATCCTGCCCGCTTACCGGATACCAGAACACTTACCTTTGACGGTGCTGCAAAGGGGTCTCCCTGCACATGGTCAATGGACAATACATAATCCGCAAACTGGTATTTTCCCCTGGTATCCTTATATGCCGGATAACCTTTATGGTCTATCCTTCTTAAACACTCTCTTAAATCAGAATCTCTCATTTTATTTTCCTCTCTTATGCTAATTACTGTATGTAATCATTGCATTTTCATTATAATTTGTCAACTGTTTTCCCCTTTTAACCACAATCTGCCTCACCTGTTTTTTCCCGTTTCCCATATTGACAAATAATGCTGCATTTGCTATTTTTATTATTGTTGATGCATCAACATTTATATAAAAAAGAGGAGCCATTATGATAGAACGCTTTGAATTATTTACAACCACCATTGGACAAATTTATAAGAATTTACAACGAATTAAAATGCAGGAAATGGCAGAATTTCAGTTAAAGGGAACCCATGTCATGTGCCTGTTTGAATTAAACCGGAATAAGGAAGGACTTACCGTAACACAGTTAAGCAGCCTCTGCGGTGAGGACAAAGCCGCCATATCCCGGACGGTTTCCGATTTGATAAAACGGGGACTTGTCACCGCCGATTCGGAAAAGAAATACCGCGCCCCGCTTCTTCTCACCCCCGACGGACAGACCACCGCTGACCGGATTGACGAAATGGTGATGGAAGCTGTATTAGCAGGCGGCGATGGCTTAAGCGAACAGGAACGCATCAATTTTTACAAGGCTCTTACCACCATATCTGACAATCTGAAAAATTATCTCAATGACTAACCAGAACGCCCATACTTTCTTTTAAAGGCTTCCACATCTGCCTCATTTCTTGCAAGCTCTGCGAAATAAAGCTTTCCGGATACCGGGTCCCGGAATCCTACTGTCATCTCACCTGTACAGATACTTTTATCCACCTCGATTGCAAAATCCTTACAGGATTCCGGAATCGGCACCACATTCCTTTTTCTTCCAAACAAGTGCATAATCTTACCCTCTCCAAAAATAATTTCCTAAATCTGCATGTGTTTTTATCATACCCCACTAAAGGGAAAATGACAACCCATTGACACGTTTCATATATTTGCACCAATATATCCTGTTTATTTTTATATTTACTCTAATAGAAAAATACGCTATAATTTATGCAATTATCATAACATACTAATATTAATGAAAGGTCGTGATACCATGCCAATGCCACAGAAACATCTTTATACGGAAGAAGACTATTACAGCATACCCGAAGAAATACGGGCTGAACTGATTGACGGTCAAATCTATTACCAGGCAGCTCCCAGCCGCATCCATCAAGAAATATTAATGGAGCTTTCTGCAACAATCAGAAATTACATTAAATCCAAAAATGGTGCATGTAAAGTTTATCCTGCTCCATTCGCCGTGAAACTGAAAGAGGATAAAAGCACCATTGTAGAACCAGATATAAGCGTAATCTGTAGCCCTGACAAGCTTACAGATAAAGGCTGTACCGGAGCTCCGGACTGGATAATCGAAATCGTATCTCCAGGCAATTCCAGCCACGACTATATTACAAAGCTTAATTTATATGCAGACGCCGGAGTCCGTGAATACTGGATTGTTAATCCTGCAAAACAGACTATTATAGTATATCACCTGGAAGAGACACGCTTTGAAGTTACAAGCTATACATTCCAGGATACCATAAAGGTAAATATCTATGACGACTTGTCCATTAATCTTACAGAATTAGAACTGTAACCTGTCTCTCTAAACGCCGGGAATTACATTTTGTGCATTTTCCGGCGTTTATTTATTTCTTTTTCCCTATTGACAAATTTATTTGTCAATGATATGATTCATATGACAAATAAATTTGTCATTTTGCAAGTTTTTTATGTCAATTTAATTTAGGAGATGATAATATGCCGCTTTATAACCGGTTGAAGGAATACCGTGCACGGATTTCCGTCAACCAACAGGAAATGGGCGCCTTAGTAGGCACCTCGAGACAGACCATTAGTCTGATTGAACGTGGGGATTATTCCCCTTCCGTAACGCTTGCCCTGAAAATTGCCAGGGTATTTGATGTTCCGGTGGAAGATATTTTTTATTATGAGGATGAAAATGAAGGAGAAGAAGAATATGAAAACAAAAAATGAAACCGTTACTGCCGACACCCCACAATACATTACCAGAACAAAGAAAAAATTTGTCATCCGGATGATACTCTCATTGCTTGCCGGTGCAGTAGTTGGCTTTTTAGCCGCCTTATGTGTAAATACTTTGAAAGAAGGTACTACAGGAGCTACAAAAACAATACTCCAAAAGCTTTCATTTATACAGCTTTACATCTTTCCATGGCTCATGCTTGCATTTACTGTTATCTGTATCATTATCAATGAACACTTTATGAAAAAAAGCCAGATACAGATTGATACCTGGGATGGTGAGGATGATGAACACATTAACCTTGCAGACCTCTATTTAAATAAAACCAGTCTGGTATCCAATATCCAGGTTGTGGGCATCCAGATTTTTTTTGCAATCACAACCTATAGCCTGATGGAAAACTTGCAGTCTGCAATCGACTCCACCATGATTTTAATCACCGTTGTCATTTATTTTATAGGTCTGCTCAGCTCTATTTTCCAGCAAAACCATCTCATCCGGCTTATAAAAGAATATGCACCTGAGAAAAAGGGCATCATTTACGACAAGAACTTCCACGACGTCTGGCTTGCCAGCTGTGATGAGGCAGAACAGCACATGATATACGAGGCAGCCTATAAAACCTTCCGGTTTATGAACCGTGTATTTTCCATCTGCCTTACCGCTGCAATCATCGCCGGCATGTTCTTTCCGATTGGTATCCTCTGTGCCATTGTAACTGGTCTGCTCTGGCTTATCATGGCAGTGTATTACTCAAAGGAATGCATAAAGCTGGAAAACAAGCGGTGAGCCTGCAAAAAAAGGAAAACAAAAATCATATAAATCACCTTTCTTTCTATTAATTCATAGCTGCTGAACACTTCTATTATGAAGGAAAGGTGATTATGGTAATTCTATTTATTATTTTATTTCTTAATATATACTATCTCACCAACACATTCCAATAATACTCTATATGATAGTTTGATAATTGGGTTTCCCCCAAAATAACTGCTCCAAGCCTATAATTTCCGGAGGAATCCTTCACAAATGCAAGCTGCGTCGGAACTGTTTTGCTCGTATAATCAATAAAACTATCTGTGTCTTTGCCGTATTGTCCATTTGCCTGCACAATTATCACGCTCTGATTTCCCTCTGTCTCCACATCTACATTCTGTATTACAAAATTTTTGCCAAGCCTAGAGCTATAATTTTCTTCGCTATCTGGAACAGGACTGTCCATAAATGCTGCTACAGCGTTCCGGACTGCCTTATCCCCATTCAATATCGCTGCTCCATAATTTGTAAAGGCTGCCACATAATTTACAACCCATGCCACAAGTACTATAAGCGTCGCAATACAAACCCAACCGCCCCATGGGCTGGCACCATTTACATGCTTATCCCTCTTAAGCGGATAAACAGGGTAAAACAGCCAAGCCAGCAGAACCAAAGATATTTTTCTCTCATACAACACATTTACCAAAATGGCATCCACAACAAACACCACCCCACAAAAAGTAAAAAACCCGGCAAATTTCATAAAATTGAAAAATATATCTATCCTCGGCTGTGTTACACACCATATCATAGCTATTATCATAAGCAGCATACATACATAAACTGCAATCCTTCCAAGCTTCACCACAATATGTATATTACTTACCGTACTTCTATATGAACTTCTATCATAAACACCGGTATTGCTGATTGAACGGGTTACCACCGGCTCCTCCGGTCTGCCAAAATCCCACGGATTTTCCTGATTCTTCTGTCTACCCATTTCCTGCTGTTCCAGTTCGCCTGAAAGGCGCAATCCTCCTGCCTGCTTATCAGGCTTTTCATCATTTGCCAGTTTTAATTCCATTTTCACTTTCTCCTCATTGTTTTCTTTTACTCTATTTTCTTACACCACCTGTTTTACAAAACACTTGGTGCCACACTTTCCTTAATGCTTTTATATTTTCAGCCACTCCTGCTATCTCAAACCCACTGCCGGAATAAATACAGCTGTACACAGTGCCGTATTTTCCGGTTTACCTGTTATAATGGGCTGCTAATTGCGATACGGATATTCTCCGCATCATAAATATAACTTACTACGCCTGCTTCCACAAGACGGTTTACATCATATTATAGATATCATAGAAATGATACATACCATTACAAATATTGATGTTTAATAAAAATATTATAATATATTTTAACATTTAATATACTTTCTCTGATATTAAATTAAAATATGTTCTCACTCCCATTTATCAACTACCAACCACATATTTGCATCATCATATAATTTTATTTTACATTTAACTGATTTATTAATACATATCGATTCATTGCCTTTATATACTGCAATAAAGTCCTTACCAATAATAATACTCCCTTGTGGATAAAAATACTTACATATTCCTTGCACACAAGTGCCAATAGAATATTTTTTTTTAGTTTTCTCCCATCGTTTCACATATTTTTTTAAGACAGATTGCCATACATTTTCAAATTTATGCTTTGTTAAATACTTAACATCACCTTCTAAGTATGCTTCAATAATTGGATTTTCTGCCAAACAATCTTCCTGGCATGAAACGTGAAATTCATTATATTCATCAAAAACTATCTGCCTATTTGCATAGTTATCATCCTCTATCTCAAACTAATACTTTTCTTTATCTAATTCCAATAACAAATATTTCATATACCTATACCTCGACTATTTTTTTCTACTACTCCTGTACCCACAATTCTACCCGTTAAACCCAATGGAGAATCATTAAAAATTGCAAATACACCATCACGACCTTTAATTACATCTAAATCTGTCACATCAACTTCAACATAATGTGTATATTTATATTTATTGGGAATAGTAATAAATTTTTTAGCCAGACTTACTAGAGTTTGATTATCTAGCTTTATATCTGTCAAATACTGACCATTACCATATCTAGCATCTTTAAGATTATTTGCTTTCAAAGATGGGTTCAGTTTCTGAGAATCAACTATACCATTCATACCCTTTTCATTAGTATTAATGATATAATGTTTTTCTTTTACCGCCCTTATAAAACGGATTAACAACAAACCCTCTGTTCCGGTTCATCCGTCCGGAACCAGAAGAACTAAATCCCTTGCTGATTTTGCTGGCTAACTTCCCG
>ULOF01031656.1_pt1 | contig 10515 bp, 4 predicted proteins | sample 1952371 | NCBI WGS metagenome assembly ULOF01 (sample SAMEA4835597, study PRJEB28245) | human gut metagenome | biome: gut microbiome; material: fecal sample | place: Denmark | collected 2008 | reverse complement strand
AAGAGCGGTCTTGGAAGTGAACGTGTTGCCGTTCCAAGTGCCTTCGACTCTGAAGTATTCACCGTCACCGATTCTAACGTCGATGATAGAGCCTTCGATACCGGTAAGGGTCAACGTGCCGTCTGCATTGACAGTTCCTTTCGTGGGTGCGGAAGAGATGTTGAACACGAAGGTGTTTGCATCTTCTTTCAAACCTGCAGAAAGATCAGTGATGGTTGCGCTTGCTTTTGCGCCGATGCTGAGTGCGAGTTTGACGCTTGCCTTTGCCGTAACGTTGACGTTGAGGTCAAGATCCAAACCGTTCTTGCTCATATCGAGAGCAACGTTTGCGGAAGAATTGAAGATAGCTTTGAGGAAATCTTGCTTCGTCGTGTAAGTTGCGCCTTCGATCTTGATTGCTTCGGTGAATTTGTCAAGCCAGTTGCTCTTGTCTGCATCGATTATGGATTGTTTGAAGTCAGGTGCGTTTTTGCCCCACCATACTTTGCCGATGCTGTTGACCGCGTTGCCGATATTGTCGGATGCAACTGCGAGTTTGTTGTCTGCGGTCGAAACGAGCGGGAGCGCTTTTTCAACGGTCTTGACGACGTTGCCGATGATCGTTGCCATATCTGCAGATTCGTTTGCCGGTTTTTCTGTGAACAAACCGTCCATAACGCCCTTGAATCCGGTGACAATGTCAATTCCGGTCCATTCTGCGCCAACGAAGTTCGGGTTGATGGTGCGATGATCTTTGTTGCTGAAGAGTTTGCCTTCCAAGTCTGCGAGCACTTCGGGGTTGCCTGTGAAGACTTTGTCTTTGAGTGCGTTATAAGCGTAGTCGCCCCAAAGGTTGACAAGCGTGCTTGCGATGGGAACGTTGACGGTTTTGCCGTTGCTGTCCAAAGCAACGAGGTTTGCTTTTTGGTTGACGACGACTGCAAGGTTGCCGTTCACGAAACTTGCTTCGAGCACTTTGACCGCAGCAGCCTTATCGTCTGCCTTGTAGGTGAGGTGTGCGTATGCCGCTATACCGTTGTTGTCTTTGAGGTCGACTTTGCCGGTGAGACCGACGGAGATTTGACCTTTGAGTTGGAGATTGTCAAGACCTGCGACTTGAGAGAATCTGTTGCCGTTGAGGCTGTCAAGTTTGGTTGCGTCAAGAGAGAAGCCTGCGAGATCGAGCACTGCGCTTGCATCGAGAACTGCGCTCGTGCTGTAGTTGTTCTTCTTAACGGGCATTGAATTCTCAATTTCATTGGTCGTCGCTTTTGCAAACTTGAGATCGGTGATGTTGACGGTGAGTGACGGATGAACGGTCTTTTCGCCCACAGTAGATTCGATTTCGGTGAGAACGGCTTTGATTCCAAAGGAGTCAAGAGCATTGTCTTTGAGTTGATATTGCAAATAAAGTTCAGTGTTTGCATTGATGATTTTGTCGACGCCTTCGGGGATCATTCCGACAACCATGCCGCCGATATCGCCGTTAAGATCGATAGCGGTGCTGTAGAAACCGTTTTGATCGACGATCGTTTCTTCATTGAGGAACAATGCTCTTGCAATGTTTTCGTTTGCAAGAATCTTGTTGATGTCGAGTCTGTCGCCATCGAACACGTCGTCGACGGTTGCGCCGTCACCGAGCAACCCTTCGATAATACCGCCGATCATGTCATTGCCGGCAATCATATCTTTGAGGTTGATGCCGAAGAGTTTGACCACGTCGTCTACGAGGGTGTTGAGGTTCCAACTTGCACCCATATTTTCGGTGACCGCAGTGATGATTTCACCGATAGATTTCGCTTTGTCTGCATTATCTTTATTGATAATTTTTTCGTTGTTGATGAAGTTGTCAAAGTTCTTGTTGAACGTGTCGTTGAGATAATCGAAGGGAACTTTGAAGTTTTGTCCTGCGAAATCAACGTAAACGTTGTAAACGTCGTTGAAGAAGTAGTAGAGCGTAACCCAAGTTTCGTCGTTGGACGGATCGTAAAGTCTTGCCTTGATTGCAGTGTGTTCACTGCTGCCTTCTGCGCTGGATCTGTCAAGAACGAGGTCGAGGTCGACGCCGAGATCAATTGCTTGATATTCAGTGCCTGTTTCGTCTTGCGTTGCGATCTTAACGGTGAGACCGAGGTCGACTTTGAGGTCGTCTTTTTCGCCTACTTTGGTATTTCCGATACTCGAGGATTTCTCCCAAAGAGTATTGAAGAATGCCTGTACGTTTTCAACACTGTCTTCCGGCTTCGGTTCGGGCTTCGGTTCGTCTTTCTCGCCGCAAGCGACAAGTGCGAACGCCAAAACCAGAACGAGAATCAGGATGAAAATCGATCTGATGCTGAGTTTTTTCATAATTGCCTCCTAATAATTTTGCCATCGATTGCAAATGCAACTATACGCACGCATATGCGTAGTATGGATACATTTGTATTTATAATTATATTATAATAAAATAATAAAGTCAAGACGCAAAAGGCAACTGCTGTCCATACACATGTATATATAGCAATATCGTCACAATTTCGACAACAATCGCGCTTTTTCTTCCGTTCCGAACTTATCGTCGTCAATAAGAGCAAATATAAATGCAATATTTTTGCCAATCATACAAAAAAACAAACGACACTCGAAAGTGCCGTTTGTTTTTCATTGATATTTGTCATTAGACTATTATCGGTTCGTTTTCGGGCAAAGTCGGCTCTTCCACGTTGGGCATTTCCGCGTCCGAATCCGTTTCGCCGACACCGCTCTCCTCTGCCGCTTTTGCTCTCAAAATGCGGTCACGAGATACTTCCGTGCGTTTGCGAGTCTTTTCGCCCATATCTCTGCACACGCCGGCAGCAACGATAAGCACTGCTCCGATTGCTCCGAAGATTGCCATCCAGTTGCGCAATGCAACGACGTTGATAACAGCCATAAGCAAGTGGTCGCTGTCAACCCACGTTGCTTGCATGTAGCCGAGCATACCGTAAGGTGCGTTCATCGGGAAGAGGTTGACCGCAAGGTTGCCGTCGTCGTCGAGGCACAATCCTACGCTGAGTTGCGCACCGCCCGCTGCCGCTTTTACGACGTCGATAAGATCTTCTTGCATAAGACCGCCCAAAGAGTCGATGAGCGTGGGAAGCGCGTTGAGAACGGATTGTAGAATCGTATTGACCATATCTGCGCCGAGGTTGAGGGGCTTGCCGCCGATTTCAATACCCGAAAGAAGCGGGGCTAGCACTTCGCCGAGGTTGATCGACGTAAGTGCCATCGGATCGCCGAGCATATCGAGAACGAGCCATGAAAGCGGACGTTTGGTCACTCCGTTTTCGTACATTTGCCAACCGTTCTCGTTGAAACCGTATTTGACATTGACTTTTTTGCCGTCTTGATTGACAATCGTACCCGTGTACGGGAACGGATTTGCATCCGTGCAATTTGCCTTGTACTCTTCGACCAATTGAGGATCGTAGAGTTGATAGAGGCAGTTGCCGTCTTCGTTGTAGGTGAGGACTTCTTCGTCGTTGTATGTGATATAAGATCCTTGCGTATACGACCAGCCTTGGTTGAGGATAAGACGGAGGACGATAGGCACGGTCATACGGCCGTTCATCTGTGCGTAGAGCAGAAGCGGATCGTCAAACGTGAGATATCCGTCTTGGTTGAAACTGTCGTAGTTTTGTTGGAACAAGGCTTTGAATCTAGGATTGTTGAAGCCTTCTTTCAACATTCCTTCATAATCGAAGTGCGCGTAGATATAATCGAGAATCGAAAGCGCAACGGCACGTCTCGTGATGTCGTTCTTGAAGGAATAGTCGTAGTCGTTGAGGATATATTGGTTGTAGATGAACTCGTAAAGTTCATATTTTCTCTCGTTGGATTTGAGTGCGTCGATTTCGGTTTGAATACCTTTTACACCCGTCTTTTTATACTTTGAAGTATACGAGTTGACGCTCTTTTGGATCTCGGAATTCTTGTAGTTGGTGATGACGCCGTTGTCCTCGTCGTGCGCAACGAGAGTCTTGTACGAGAAGTCGCCGTTTTTGGCAATCTTACCCTTTTCGTCGTATTGATTGAGGTTTCCGTTGAGAAGGTTGTACATAATCAGGTCTCTCTCGAGAGATGCGTTATGTTCGGCTTGGTTTTCACCGTTGTAGTACAAATCTTCGCAATAGAGCGTGTTTTGCGTTGCAAAAGAGATAACGTCGGGGAAAACGTAGGTCAGGATAAGACCGAATCCCGTCGTGAGGCACACGAACGCAATGAGAACCTTGACCGTCTTCGTGCGAATGTTGCTCTTGGATTTTCTTCTGTTTACGACGAGTGCAACCGTCATAAATACGAGTCCGAGGACGCCCGCAAGAATCACGCCTACGAACGGCCAGAACGAATAATACGGCATAAGGTTGTAGCATTTTACGCCGAGCACGGACGCCACCACGAGAATTGGCAGATAAGCCAGAACGTGAAGAAGTATCGAAGCAACGCTGTAAAGCACTGCCGTCTTGCTCTGATCTCTCTTGGTGCGTTTGCTGACGGGGAATGCGGGTATCACGTTGCCGTCTGCGTCGCGATTGAGCATATCGTCGTTTTCGAGGACTTGTTCGTCTTGTGCGAGTTGTTGATCCAAAGCTTCTTGGTTCATTTCTTCATTCATAACTTGATCGCTCATAGATTACAGCACCTCCTTGTCAGAATTCTCGTCTACAGGGATTTGAAGGTCCTCCCCTGCGTTTTGCACCGTTTCTTCGTCTTGAACGACTTCGTTTTGTCCGTTCTCGGCAAAGTCCACTTCAAAATCCGCTTTTTGGGCTTTTTTCGCTTTCTTTGCCCTCTTTTCTTCTGCAACGACCGTGCCGTTTGCGTATTCGAGTTCTTTCTCTTGTGCAACGAAACTCAAGAAGTAGAACAATACTACGATTCCGCAGAAGAAGAACAGCATATCGCGTACGCCGTAAAGAGGATAGAATTTGGGTTTATAACTCAAATCCGCTTTGAGTTGTCTGACTGCCGTCAAAGACGTAAGACCGAGAGCAGAAGGATAAGTGCCCGCACCGATGGTGTCGCCAACGAGCGTCGAGCCGATCATCGATCCGAATGCGGTGGCTTCATAGTTGGCTCTTTCGTATTTTTCATAAGCCTCTGCCGCCGCCAAAGTGGATTTGGTTGCTTTCCAAGTGTAGAACTCCCACACTGGTTTGATCGCCGGAGATTGATAGAAATACAATCCGTCAAGCAATCCCGTCAAGATTCCCGAAACGTCGATTGCGAAGTTTTTAGTAGAATCGAGAAGCGGAATCTTGATGCCGCTGATCGTAAGACCGTAATAAGTGTTGCCGTCAACGTCCATTTCTTTGATGAACAACTTGAGAACCGTGCCGATCGTTCCCGCAATGCCGGGAGCGGTGCCGTTCATAATATCGGGCATCGTCGTGCCGAGTTTGGTCATCAATCCGTTGAGTGCGGTGTTGAGGAAAGTGCTGAGGTGATCGAGGTCGAAATTATATTCGACGTTGCCGTCATCGCCCACTTGTACGAATGCGTCCGTGAAGTCGATATCGACAAGCACGTCGCCGCCTTCGTCCGCCTTTCTTTGATCGGTGCCCATCGGATAAGTCACGTTGCCTGCTTCGTCGGTGACCGGGCCGCCGTCTTTGACGAGAGCGACGTAAAGACCGTCTCTGACGTTGCCCCAACCGTCTTCTGCGCCTGCGTAAGTGACCATAAGATACAAATCGTGAATTTCGGTGTCAACGTTCACGCCGAGGAGCGGTTTGACCCATTCAAGAACGGTCGTCAACGTTTCATCGGTCATATTGAACGGCGCGCCTTTGAAACTTGCGCCCTTTTGCAAGGTCGTAAGAATAGGACCGAGGATTGCGCCGAGTCCGAAGGATTCGGGAAGTTTGCCGATGACTTGGTCAACGCCGTTTTCGTCGCCCGTTTTGAGCAAGAAGTCAAACAAGTGGTTGTTGCCGAGCAATGCGCCGACTTTTGCGATGAGATAATCGAGTCCGTTGCGAGTGAGCGAGAAATTGTCCGCAAAATCTATCTCTTGTTGATAGAGTGCTTGCAGCCATTCGGGGCATTTTTCTTTGGTTTCGGGATCTGCGATTTTGCCCGTGTAGTAATCTTCACGCGCTTGCAACGCAGCCGCATAAACTTTTGCGAATTGTTTGTCGTAGCCGTTTTTCTCGATATCTTCCTGTGCGGAATAGTAATCGTCCAAAATATTCAGCACGTTGTCGAGGCTGAACACCCAGCCGTCCGAAAGCATACCGTTGCTGTTGTAAATACCCGTGCCGTAGATGCCGTCTCTCGTGGGGAACGTGACGTTCGTGAGATCGGAATCGTCGAGAGTGTCGGGAGCAAGATCTCTTGCATACCAAACGTAAATGTCTTCGCCGGCTTTGGTAGTTTTCATTTTGTAGAAATAATGAGAATAGACCGTTCCGTTGATGACGAGTTTGCCCTCGCCGTTCGGTTTGAGTCTGATAATTTGGTTATATTCGGGGCTTTGTTTGTAAGCGTAAGGATTGTATCCCTTTTCACCCTCTGCAACCTCGTTGTATTTCTCGTTGAAAGCGTCTTTGAAATTGTTTTTATGATCTCTGAGCAAGTCCTTGTCGTCGCCTTTGATCGTGTTGCCTTTCGTTTCGTCAACGTCAAGTTCGTACAATCCCGTTTTAACGTCTTTTCCGTCCTTTTTAACGGTTTGTGCTCGGAAACTGATATCTACGCCCTGTTTGCCGTCGTCGGAAATGACGGAGAAATAAGTGACGGGCTTGTTGGAGATATTGCCTGCCACACCGCTCTTGTCCGCGCCTTCCATCTCTACGTTGTAGGCGTTTTTAAGCAAATCGACTTGGGCGATAAGGTTGAGCGTGTCGTTTTTCTTGACTGCGTTCGACGAAACCGTACGATAATAAGAAAGTTGCGTCTTATAATCGTTGACGACGACGTCCGTGCCTGCATACTGTTCCTGCAAAGCGGTAACCTGCTTTTCAAGCGCAACGTCCATAACGACGCCGGTAAGAAGCATAACCGCCATGCACACCGCAACCACGGAGAACATTCTCACGCGCGGATTCTTTACGGTTTTGCTCAGGACAATGTGCACGATTGAAATGAACGCCCACACTCCGAAGCCGATCCAAACGCCGTAAAGCGCAGGTGCGGTAATGTAAGATTCCGCCTGCTTGAAGAAGCCCAATCCGGTTGTGAAAGTCGTATCTCCCATAAACGGATCGTGGCCGATGAATCTGACCGCGGTGAAGCACACCGCAACCAGGAACAAGGGAAGACCAAGCATATAGAACACCACTTTGAGGGTGCGGTACAACTTGACCTTTTTGTACTGTTGAGTTTGGCTCATAACTTTCTCCTCATTGATTTGAGATTGCAACGCACGTGTGTGCGAGCGCACCCGAATATGATTTACTGTACTATCATAGCATATCCCAAAACATAATTCAATACGATTTTCAAGAAAATTTGCTCGCCCAATATGTTGCGTGATACCCCTCTATACTCTCACAAGACGTTGAAAAATTCCCTGTTTACACCGCCTTTTTATAAATTATATGCCGCCGTCCTTTCAAAAAATCGACACTTCACGGGTTTTGTGTGCATATTTATCGTTTCGTGAAATTAATCTTTGAACTGACCTCTTCGATTTTTATTTCGGGGTTGATTTTGACATTCTAAAAGTATATTATTTAATCATAAATCGGCAATACGCCGAGTTCAGGAGGAAAATATGTCATACATCAGTGAAGTCATAGAGCAGACTGAATTGAAAAATCCAAATCAGCCTCAATTTATGCAAACCGTCAAAGAGGTTCTCACGTCTTTGACTCCGGCTATCGAGCAAAACGAGCAATTGATGCGCAAAAACGTCATCCTCGAGCGCCTCGTCGAACCGGACAGACAGATTATGTTCCGCGTTCCTTGGATGGATGACAACGGAAATTATCACGTCAACCGCGGTTTCCGCGTTCAATTCAACAATGCTATCGGGCCTTACAAGGGCGGTTTGAGATTCCAAAAGGACGTCAACCTCGACGCAATGAAGTTCCTCGGTTTCGAGCAAACTTTCAAAAACTCCCTCACCTCCCTTCCTATGGGCGGCGCAAAGGGCGGCGCGGACTTCGATCCCACCGGCAAGAGCGATTCCGAAATCATGCGTTTCTGCCAATCCTTTATGAACGAACTTTATCGTCATATCGGACCTAATATGGACGTTCCCGCAGGCGATATGGGCGTCGGCGGTCGCGAAATCGGCTATTTGTTCGGTCAATATAAGAAAATCGTCGGCGCTTACGAAAACGGCGTTCTCACCGGAAAAGGCCTCAGTTACGGCGGTTCTCTCATTCGTCCCGAAGCAACGGGCTTCGGCGCAACCTACTTCCTTGAAGAAGTGTTCAAACATCAAGGCGAACACCTCGCAGGCAAGACCTTTTGTTTGAGTGGTTTCGGCAACGTCGCATGGGGCGCTACAAAGAAAATCGACGAACTCGGCGGCAAAGTCATCACCCTCTCCGGTCCTGACGGATATATCTACGATCCGGACGGCGTGAGCGGCGAAAAGATCGATTTCTTGCTTGAAATGCGTGCCTCCAACCGCAACAGAGTGCAAGACTACTCCGACAAATACGGCTGCGAATTCGTCGCAGGCAAGAAGCCGTGGGGCAACGTCAAAGCAGACGTCTATATGCCTTGCGCAAGACAAAACGAAGTTCTTTTGGACGACGCTGTGGCAATGGTCAAACTCGGCGTGCCCGTGCTCAACGAAGTTTCCAACATGCCCACCACCAACGAGGCAATCGCATATTTGCAAGAACACGGCGTTCTCGTCACCCCGTCCAAAGCGGTCAACGCAGGCGGCGTTGCAACGAGCGGACTTGAAATGTCACAAAACAGCGAACGTCTTGCTTGGACGAAAGAAGAAGTGGACGCAAAACTCAAACAAATCATGAAAGGTATCCACACTCAAATCTGCGGCGCACTCGACGCATACGGCCTCGATTACAACCTCGTCAAAGGCGCAAACCTTGCAGGATTTAAGAAGGTGGCGGACGCTATGATAGCGCAAGGAATCAACTAAAAGGCTGTAAAATAGCGACTAACTTCGGTAGCGCACTCTTTTCACAAAATCACGTACGTCGGTACGCTGGGTTTTGTGCCAAGGGTGCGCCTTCTTGTTATTCATCTATTTTATAGCCTTTTAGGATACGACACTTATTCGCAGACGGAACACGAGTCGCAAGGCGGCGAGCCTTGTGTGCGTAGTACAAGCGACTGCGCCGTCTGTTGGCAACTGCCCGGCGCACAAAGCGCAGGGGGAAATTTAATTCTTTATCGTCAAGCCCGTTTCTATCACCAAAACGACTTTTAAGCGCAAAGATTCTTTAAGCGGTATTGACATTTCACTTCGTTATGATAAACTGTTTTCATAGGAGCAAATTATGGAACAAGACCAAAACACCAATGACCAAATCATAGAGCAAACAACGCCCGAAACGGAAGAAACGCCAATCGAATCTCCCAAGGGAATTTTGTACGAAACAAGCCTGAAACAAGCCGAGAAAAACGCTAAAAAAGAGAAAAGAAAAGGCGTGATGCAATTCATCAAATACGCTCTTTGTGCGGCAAGCGCAGGCATTATTCAAATTGTTGTCTTTGCAATATTGCAAGCAGCAATCCCCCAGAGCGGTAAAAAGATTGTTTTTATCGTCGAAGAAATGGATTTGGTCACGTTCGTCGCAACGACGGTTGCTCTTTGTTGTTCAATCGTCTGGAACTTTACATTTAACAGAAAATTTACATTCAAAGACGCAAGCAACGTACCAAAAGCCATGATCTTGGCATTTTTGTTCTACGTTCCGTTCTACCCGTTCCAAACATGGTATGTTTGGACAATAAAACACCTTCTATCTGCGCACATGAGTGTAGACGGAGCAGGTTTGATTGCGCAAGCAACCGTTATGATAATCAACTTCGCCCTCGAATTTATGTGGCAAAAATTCGTGGTTTTCCGCAAACCCAAAGACAAAAAAGAAAAAGAAAACACCGAAAACACCGAAAAATAATCATAAAACTTAATCGTATACTTGCCGCTCTCTTTTGGAGAGCGGTTTTTTGTTGCTTGAACACCGTTTATAAACCTATCGATTTGGCAACACTGTACAATGTGAATATCGACGATTTGCAGCGAGATTTGAAAAAAACTTTTTCATACAGCGACGACTTCAAGTGTCGTCGTTTGGACGTGGGCGACAAACGCTGTCTTTTTGCCTATATCGACGGCAATATCGACAAAATTCTCTTTGAACAGGACGTCGTGCGACCTCTCAAAAATTGCGACGGTATAGAAGAACCGTTTCTCGAATCGTTGCAGAACACGGTTGCCTACGCAGACGAAATCGAAGTCGTCCCCGTAGAGGAGTCCCCGGGAAATATCGCCGCTTGCGATATTGCGTTTTATATCGAGGGAGAAAAAAACGCTTTCGTCTTTTCGTTGCGCAAACCTGCGTCGAGAGCGATAGGCGAACCGCC
>ULOF01045108.1_pt1 | contig 10714 bp, 10 predicted proteins | sample 1952371 | NCBI WGS metagenome assembly ULOF01 (sample SAMEA4835597, study PRJEB28245) | human gut metagenome | biome: gut microbiome; material: fecal sample | place: Denmark | collected 2008 | reverse complement strand
ACGCTCGTAGCGTTCGACGTAGTGCATCCCGGCGACGAAATCCTCACGGTCACGTCCAACGGCTACGGCAAGCGCAGCAGCATTGACGACTATCCGATCCAAAACAGAGCGGGCAAGGGCGTCAAAGCAGGCACGTTCAACGACAAGACGGGCACGCTGGTAAGCCTCAAAGTCATTCCTGCGGACACCGACGTAATGATGATCACCGACAGCGGCGTCATCATCAGAGTCCAAGCGGACGAAATCAGCAAGATCGGCAGAGCGACGCAAGGCGTGCGCATCATGAAACTCAAAGACGACAAGTTCAAAGTCATGGCAATCGCGCTCACTCCTCACGAAGAAGAGGAAGAAGTCGCGGTCGACGAAGAGGGCAACGTGATCGAAAGCGTCGTTTCCGAGGGCGAAGAGACCGCCGTCGCAGAAACGACCGAAACAACCGAAAACAGCGAAAATTGACGTTTATAATTGCAAAAATGAGGCGTAAACCCTCGTTTTTGCATAATGGGAGATAATTATGGAAGAAAGAAAATGGTTTAAGGAAATGTCTGTTTATCAGATTTGGCCTCGCTCATTTTGCGACGGAAACGACGACGGCATAGGCGATTTGAAGGGCGTTCTTTCAAAACTCGAATACATAAAGAGTCTCGGAAGCGACGCAATCTGGTTCTCTCCTTTGTACGTTTCTCCGCAAGCGGACTACGGTTACGACATTGCCGATTACAAGAATATCAACCCCGAATACGGCACTCTCGACGATTTCAAAGCGGTGCTTGAAAAAGCGCACGCGCTCGGTATGCGAGTGATTATGGACCTCGTCATCAACCACACTTCCGACCAACACGACTGGTTCAAAAAGAGTTGTGCGAGAGTAGAGCCCTACACAGATTTTTATATTTGGCGCAAGGGCAAAGGCAAGGACGGCAAGAAAGTTCCCAACAACTGGATGTCCACGTTCCCCGGTTCTGCGTGGGAGTACAACGAGCAAAGAGGCGAGTTCTATCTTCACCTCTACGCCAAGGAGCAACCCGACCTCAACCACGACAACCCCAAGGTCAGAGAGGCGGTCAAAGACGTCATGAGATTCTGGCTCGATATGGGCGTTGACGGCTTCCGCGAGGACGTCATCACGCAGATAAGCAAGGCTGAGGGCTTGCCCGACGGCAACTGGCTCATGCCGGCATCGAGAGGTATGGAGCATTACAACAACGGCCCGCATATTCACGAGTATTTGCAAGAATATCGCAAGGTCATCGAGCAGTACGACGCGTTCCAAGTCGGCGAAGCGCCGCTTATGAACGTCAAAACCGCGCTCACCTACGTCAACGAGAAGAAGAAAGAACTCGATATGATGATATCTTTCCAACATATGCAAGCGGACTGCATCATCATCGAGTGGGTACACACGCCTTTCAGCCTTCCCAAACTCAAAAAGACGTTCAACGAGTGGCAGACCAAACTCTATCACAGAGCGTGGAACGCAAACTATCTTGAAAATCACGACCACGCGCGCATCATATCGAGATACGGCAGTGAGGAGTACAGAGTTGAGAGCGGCAAAGCGCTTTGCATGGCGTACACCTTCCTTTCGGGTACGCATTTCGTCTATCAGGGACAAGAAATCGGCATGACCGCGCTCTATTTCGACAAATATCCCAAGGGCACAGACCCGTGGTCGCAATTCAAAGACGTTTCGACGTTCTGCGTGCGCGATCTTATGAAGAAATTCGGATTCAGCGACAAGCATATCCTCAAAGTGGCGCACACGGCGGCACGCGATTGCGCCCGCACGCCGGTGCAATGGAGCGGAAGCAAAAACGCAGGCTTCTCCACCGTCACTCCGTGGTACACCGTCAATCCCAACTATCCCGAAGTCAACGTCGAAAAGGCGATGCAGGACGAAAATTCCGTGTGGTATTTCTATCAAAAAGCAATGGCTCTTCGCAAGGAATACAAGGATACGGCGGTTTACGGACAATTCAAGTTGTATTTGCCAAAAGACAGACACCTTTTCGTCTACGACAAGATAGCCGAGGACGGCAAGAGCAAACTCACCGTGGTTATCAACCTCAGCAAGAAAGAGGTAAGTGCGGCAAAGGCGAAGAAGTTTATTCCGCAAGGCGCAACCGAACTTCTCTCCGTCTACGACCAACCGTTCGGAGATACTCTCAAACCTTACGCAGGCAAAGTGTTTTACACGCCGCTTGCAAAATAAAAACTTACAAAAAGAAGAAAGAAGCCTCCCGTTCGGGGCTTCTTTTTTTACGCTTTATATTTACACTATAGTGTTACGAAGTTTCAACTATAATACGAATCAATCTCCGTCGTCTTCGTCGTCTTGCAATATACGGCGGTACGGTTGCGTGTCGTATTTTGAGGAGTGGGGAAGAGGAATATGTGCGGCAATCATCGCCTTTTTGAGTGCAAACGTAAAGGGCAGACCCAAAACGATGCAGGTTATGATTTGCGACGCAAGGATTTCAAACATAGATATATAGTATATCGACGAGGCGTCGTTCAGCACGAATATCAGCGGCACGAGCAGCGTGTTTGCGATGATTGGCGGAAGGGTTGCAAGCAGTGGGCGGCGGCGCAAAAGATACGTTCCCACCGCGCCGATGAGCGTTGCAAGCGTACCGAGCACCATATCGAACACACCGAATGGCGAGAAAAAGAAGTTTGTGAAAAAACAACCTATCGTAAGTCCGGGGATCGCTTCGGGGAAGATAATCGGCAGCAGAACGAGAATTTCGGATATGCGAAATTGCACGGGACCGAAAGAAATTGCGCTCAATGCGACGGAAAGGGCAAAATACAAAGCGGCGATAATAGCCGCTCTTGCCGTATAAACAAGAGATTTTTTCAAAATGCACCTCGGTTTTTTTTATTGATGGGTATTGCCGACACCATCGCAAGTATGTTATCATACAAAAAGTGAAAACGCAAACGAAAGCGGACGGAAATTTTTTCTTTTCACAAATCGAGCCGTAGTCGGTCACGCATTGAATATCGGGCGTTGACTTGCAATCGCGATTTTGCATATAATAGTTTTTGCAAGGAGAAGAGTATGCACAGATTCGACAATTTATCTTGTCTTGACACTGCTCTCAACACGGGCGCGTTCTTAAGTTCGGGCGACAACGTCATGGTGATAAGTTGGGGCATGATAGGCGTTATGTGGGGCAAAAAAGTTTTCGTCGCCCCCGTCAGAGATAGCCGCTACACCAAGGAGTTTATCGACAAAAGCGGCACGTTCACCGTGAGCGTACCGCCCATGCGCGAGATGCTCGACGCAGTGAAATTCTGCGGCACGAAAAGCGGCAGAGAGTACGACAAGTGGGCGGAGTGTTCTCTTGAAAAGGTCAAGGCAAAAAGAGTTGACGGCTTCGTCGTTGGCGGTTGCCAAAGATACTTTGAGTGCAAGGTCGTAGGCGTCGTTCCCATGGGCGATATGGATTTGAAATACGCCCAAAAGTGGTATCCGCAAGGCGACTTGCACACGTTTTATTTCGGAGAAATAGTAGAGGAATACTGATGAAAATTTGGGCAAAAGTTATGAAAGGCGACAAGATTTTGCGCGACGTGATTTACGAGAATGACCTCACTCTCACGCCGTCCAATTTCCAAAGAACGTTGCAGGAAATCTCGTACAAACTCGACGTGGCAACCCCCGTCACGCTCCCCTCGCACTACAAGCATTTTGAAAGATTCAACCGCGTCAAGTACCTTCCGCGCGACTTCATAGAAGAGGTAGATTACACATCTTTCGTGCTTGAAAGAGTCATCGAAAAGCCCAAAACCAAACAATTCTACGTTTGATTTTTCAGTCGATACAAGCACGACGATATTTGCATAACGATAGTTTTATCCGCGCAAAACACGCATATAAAGTGCGTGTTTTGTCATTTATTTTGATTTTTACAAACTACGGAATATAAGCGTGCCTTTGACAAATACTACCATAAACGGAGGCTTTATGGCAGTTGGAATCGTAAGAAGAATCGACGAACTCGGACGTATAGTCATCCCCAAAGAAATGCGCAAAACCATGCGCTTGCAAGTGGGGGACGAAATGGAAATTTGCGCAAGCGACGACGGCTTGACTCTAAGGCGTTACAGCGGATTTCAAAGCGCGACGTCTTGTTGCAAGGCGGTTGCAAAACTTCTTGCCAAAGCAACGGACAAGGACGTTTTGCTCGTGAGTGCAAACGAGGTCGTCGTTGCGGAAGGCAAAAACAAAAAGACGTATCAAAGTCAAAGAATCACCGATTCTTTTTCAAACGAATTGCGCAAGAGAAAGGAAGAGTTTTTGCAGGGTGAAGAGGTATCTCGAATTTTTGAAAACGACGTTTCGACGCCTGCTTTCGCGCTCGTAAAACCCGTCGTCGCAAGCGGCGATTTTCTTGGAGCGGTGCTTTTGCTCTCGGATAGCAAACCGTCCGATTCGGACGACGAGTATCTTCACTTTTGCACCGAACTTATTTCGGCAACTTTCACGGAATGAAATCGAGTTTGAAAAAATCGCAAAAGAGCAAGCGCATAGTATCGGGTGCGGCGCTACTGTTGATAGGAAGCGTCGTTGCCAAAATGCTCGGCGCGCTTTATCGAATCCCGCTCACCAACGTGCTCGGCGCAGAGGGTATGGGCATGTATCAACTTGTCTTTCCCGTCTACGCGCTTTTTATGGTTCTTGCAACGGCAGGAATCCCCACCGCGCTTTCGCGCACGGTTGCCGAAAAGAGAGCGACTGGAGAGACGACGAGGAAGTATCTTTCGGTTTCTATGCTCGCGCTTTTCTTGCTCGGACTGATTTTTGCGACGATTATGGCGGTTTTTTCAAAGTTTTTGGCGCAGAAGCAGGGCAATGCCGACACGTATCCCGGATTTTTGATAATCGCGCCCGCAATCGTATGCGTGTGCGTAATATCGGGTTTTCGAGGATGGTTTCAAGGCGAAATGTATATGCTCCCGACTGCGCTTTCAAACGTAGTCGAGCAAGTCGTCAAACTTGCCGTCGGACTCGGTCTGTCCTACGCTCTTGCAAAAAGAGGCGTGGTTTACGCAGTCTGCGGCGCGCTTTTGGGCGTAACCGTCAGCGAGATAGCCACGGTGCTTTATATGCTTTTGACCTATCTCGTGCGAAGTGCGAAGCAGAAAAAAGAAAACGCGCTCACCGCGAGGGTTGCAGTCGAACGAGCAGAGGGCGACGTCGCAAAACGAGCAAGGTTCCGTATCACCAAAGCCGAGGCAAAAGGCATATTGCACGTTGCTCTTCCCATAGCGGCGGTGTCCGTGCTTATGCCGCTTTCGAGTTTTTTCGACAGCGTAATCGTCGTCAATATGCTCAAAGTCTTCGGGCTTGAAAAGAGCGTCGCCACGGCGCAGTACGGCATAATATCCGGTCCTGTAAATTCTCTTATCAATATGCCCGTCGTTGCGATAATGTCGCTTGCGGTTGCAATCGTTCCGTCGGTGTCTGCTTCGAGGGTGACGAGGGATATCGACGGCGTTATGCTCAAAAGCAGTCTATGCGTGCGTCTTGCCTATCTTTTGGGCATACCATTTGCCTTTTACCTTGCCGTATTTGCAAAAAACGTAATAGGAGCATTATATCCCGATTTGTCTTACGGCAACGCAATCGTTGCCGTCAACGTGCTTCGCATCACGGCTGCGAACGTCGTGTTTTTGTCAACGATGCAAATCTACGTTTCGCTCTTACAGGCACTTGACAAAACCAAATATGCGGTTTTAAGTCTTGTTTGTGCGATTATCGTCAAAATCGTGCTCGGCGCCGTATTGACGAGATATATAGGAATCAACGGTGCGGCAATCGCATCTTTATCTCTTCCCGTCGTGTCCTATTTCGGTACTCTTTTGTCCTACTACAAAATCTGCGGATTGCGACTTGAAAAAAACGTTGGTCTAAATCTCGTTTCGGGTGTTATAATGGCGTTGTGCGGAATCGCAATCTGTTCGTTTATTCAAAACGATATTGCCTCGCTCGCCGTAGGATTTATAGTATGTTTGCTTGTGTACGTTTGGCTCGCATTCCTTTTCAATCTCATCGGCAAGGACGACATTCCGCATCTTCCGCTCAAAAAACTTCTTTGGGCGCTACACAGGACAATCAGATTTTGGGAGTACAACAATGAAACTCGATGACGTTCTCAAAGGCTCGTATCAGCGTTACATAGCCGCGGATTTTTTGTCTACGGTTTTTTTCAACAAGCGCATTCCGCTCGTCATAGACGGAATCGATTTTGGCAACGTAGACTCGATCAAGGCAAAACTTGCCGAAGTCTACGGTGAAGTCGAACTCACCGTAGAAAAAGACGGCGAGGACAAGACTTTAACCGTTTCCGACCTTACGGGCGACGAAGACGTGATAATCGCGCCTGCCGTTCCGCTCGTTGAATGCAAGCGTTTCGATTTTTCGGATTTAGAGCAGATTATGCACCGTTTGCGTGCCGACGACGGTTGCGAGTGGGACAGAGCGCAAACGCACGAGAGCATCCGCATCAATCTCATCGAAGAGGCGTACGAACTCGTTGACGCAATCGACCAAAAGGACGTAGCGGCGATGAAAGAGGAGTGCGGCGACGTGCTTATGCAAGCGGTATTCCACGCCGAAATCGCACAGAAAAACGGCGAATTCAATTATATGGATATGGTCACGGGGCTTTGCAGAAAACTCATTGACCGTCACACGCACATATTCGGAAACAATCACGCCTCAAACGCCGACGAAGCGCTCGTTTTCTGGGAGGCGGCAAAGAAGAAGGAAAAGCATTACGCCTCTGCTTCCGATCAGATGGACAGAGTCCCCAAGAATCTTCCTGCCTTGCTTTTTGCCGAAAAGATTCAGAAGTACGCCAAAAAAGTCGGTTTTGACTGGGACGACGTAGAGGGCGCGTATCAGAAGATAGCCGAAGAAACCGAGGAGTTGAGATGTGCCGACAGCGCGCACAGAACGGAAGAGGGCGGCGATTTGCTCTTTGCCGTCGTCAACGCCCTTCGTTTTTACAAGGTTGAACCCGAACTTGCATTGCGCGAGGCAAACAAAAAGTTTATGCGCAGATTCTCCGCCGTCGAGAGCGAAGTCAAATCAAGCGGCAGAGAGATGACGGATTGCACTCTTGACGAACTCGACGCTATATGGAATAAGGTAAAAGAGCGCGAAAAACGTACTGAAAATCAATAATCGCATCAATCCAAAACGCATGCAACTCAAAATAGGCGACGTACAACTTGAAAACAACGTATTTTTTGCCCCGATAGCCGGATTTTCGGAAGTCGGGTTTCGTCATATGTGCGCAAAGTACGGCGCAGGTTTGACTTACACCGAACTCGTCAGCGCAAAAGGTTTATGCTACGGCAACAAAGGCAGTGAGGAGTTGCTTGCGCGAGAGGATTATTCCACGCCGTGTGCCGTCCAACTTTTCGGCAGCGACCCCGAGTTTATGTACAAAGCCGCAAAGGACGATCGTCTTGCGCGGTTTGAAATCGTAGATATCAACATGGGTTGTCCCGTGAAAAAGGTATTCAACAACGGCGACGGCAGTGCGCTTATGAAGAATCCCGCGCAGATAACCGAAATCGTGCAAGCGGTTAGGGAAGGCGCAAAACGTCCCGTCACGGTAAAGATGCGCGCAGGCGTAGAAAGCGGCAAACCCTTGGCGGTCGAATGTGCCTTGGCGGCGCAGAAAGGCGGCGCGAGCGCGGTGTGCATACACCCGAGGTATCGCGAGCAATTTTACAGCGGCGAGGCGGATCATCTTATCACCAAATCCGTCAAGGAATCGCTTGATATTCCCGTGATAGCCAACGGCGATATCGTCGATGCGGCGAGTTTGGATCGGGTAGCAACCCTCACGCACGCAGACGGATACATGATAGGCCGCGGAGCGCTTGGCAGACCGTGGATTTTTGCCGAACTCACGCACAAGGACGCCTGGCACGACGTCAAAGCGGATATATACGAGCATATCGCAGTACTTCGCAAATATATGAGCGATTTCACCGTGGCGAACGTTATGAAGTTGCAACTTTGCTATTACGCAAAGGGCGGCCGCAACGCAAAAGCCGTAAGGGTTGAAATCGGCAAAGCAAAAACCATAGACGATCTTTTTTCCATAATCGAAACTCATTTTTGATGATTTTTACAAAGTGCGCCGCAAGCGTATTATTTTTGCGATTGCTTATACGAGGCGCATGTGCTAAAATAAGCGTATGAACACCAAAAAATTTGACGTAATAATAATAGGCGGCGGGGCGAGCGGCTTGTTTTTGGCGAGTCAACTTCCGCCGAGCATGAACGTAGCCGTGCTTGAGAGCAACGAGCGCGTGGGCAAAAAACTTTTAGCCACGGGCAACGGCAAGTGCAATCTGACCAATCTCGACATGAACATCGTGCATTACAACAAGCCGAGTTTTGTCGAGAGTTTTCTTGACCGATTCGATGCGCACGACACCATAGCGACGTTTGAAAAAATGGGACTTATCACCAAGGTGATTGACAAGCGCGTGTACCCGTACAGCGAGTGTGCCTCCACGGTTTTGGACGTATTGCGACAGGCAATCGAGCGCAATCGCACGCAGGTATTCACGTCGCATTACGTCAACGCGGTTGAGAACTTCAACGACGAGTTTATCGTCGGCGGCGTGATAAAAAACGATGCAAAACCCAACGAATCTTTCTCGTATAGGGCAGACAGCGTGGTGCTTGCCACGGGCTCTCCCGCGACTTTCGGACGAGACAGTCTATCCCTTTATCGCGCGCTCGGCCACGACGCACGTGCGATGACGCCGTCGCTCGTTCCCATAAAAACCGACAAAGAACCTCTCAAAGGACTGCAAGGCGTGCGAGTAAAAGCAGGTGTGCGCATAGGTTACAGATACGAAACGGGCGAGGTGCTTTTCAAGGACTTCGGCGTGAGCGGAATAGCAGTTTTCAATCTCTCGAGTGAAATCGCAAGAGGCAGAGCAAAGATAGGCGACATGCTCACCATCGACTTTATGCCCGAGTATTCCAAAGCGGAAGTTGAGGACATTTTGACCAAGCGCAACAACAACTATACGGTCGGCGAACTGCTCCTCGGGACGTTCCACAGCAAGGTGCAAGAACGCATAATTTGGGCGGCGAATTGCGATGCCAACGACCCTGCTCAAAGCAAAATAGGCGCGCTTGCAAACGCAATAAAAAACTACAAATTCACCATCGAAGGACTCGGCGACGTGTCGCTTGCGCAGGCAATGTCGGGCGGCTTGAACGTAAGAGAATTTGACGACAACCTCATGTCGCTCAAAGTGAAAAACGCCTATGCAATCGGCGAAGCGCTCGACGTTGACGGCGATTCGGGCGGCTACAATTTGCAGTGGGCATTCTCAAGCGCGAAGGCAGTCGCAACCGCAATCGTAAAAAATCGATTTTGACCGAATCGACACTTTATCAACACAAAATCAACACTTAAAGAGGTATATTATGTCATATATTGAAACAAACGAAGTTACAAACACCGTAAAAATAGAGATGTGCGACGGCAACTCGATAGTCGTCGAACTTGACGAAAAAGCCGCGCCTCTCACCGTCAAGAATTTTCAAAAACTCGTGTCGCAACACTTCTACGACGGACTCATTTTCCACAGAGTAATCTCGGGTTTTATGATTCAGGGCGGTGATCCGCAAGGCACGGGAATGGGCGGCAGCAAAGAAACCGTCAAAGGCGAATTTCGTGTCAACGGAGCCAACAATCCTCTCTCTCACGAACGCGGCGTTATCTCCATGGCACGTTCTCAATTCTACAATTCCGCGTCATCTCAATTCTTCATCTGTCACGCCGACGCCAAATTCCTTGACGGGCAATACGCCGCCTTCGGCAAAGTTGTCCAAGGCATCGAAGAGGTAGACCGCATTGCCTCCACACCGACGGATAGGTCGGATAGGCCTTTGGAGGTGCAGCGCATTCACACCATCCACTTTGTCAAAGCGGCTGTGTGAGCGAACAACTTCGTCAGATACGCTTTTTTCACAAGGCACGTACGCTCAAGTACGCTCGTTGTTCAAAAAGCACATCTTCCTTGTTCTTCATCTCACACAGACACTTTGACTGTTGAGAAATTATAAATCGCGAATAACCGCGTCAACGCCCCTCGTAATAGGGTTGCCACCCATTGCTCAAACGGCATTGCGGCGGCAAAAATCGCCCTCTCGTGTCATTCAGAGGAGTGAAACGACGTGGGAATCCCCTAAATAGAAACGAAAACCGTTTCGGGCGATTGCCTTTCGCCGCATTTGTTCTCGCAATTCCTAACCGCGCAAGCGATACACGCTATCAGTTCAAGCACGGATAAAAATTCAAGCCACAGTTTCGCTATATCGCTTGCTTGGTATATGCGCCTGCTGCGCAAGTGGAAAAATGCAATTTGCGTGCTATGCACGCGTGCGAATAACTGTGTCAGATGCGATTTCCTCACAAGTCACGTACGAATAGTACGGTGGGTTTTGATTCAAGCCGTGCCTTTCTCGTTATGCATCGATTTATCACTGTTTGACCACATCTATTCTTTCGAAGACGGATCAATACCACCGTCCGCGAACTTGCAGAGCGGACTTATTAACGCTCACTCATTCGAAGTCTACTTATACACGGAATCTGCCCATTCGTAGATGGAACTGGAGGCGCAGGGCGGCGAGCCAAGGGAGCGCCGAACTCGTCGC
>ULOF01016993.1_pt1 | contig 10745 bp, 5 predicted proteins | sample 1952371 | NCBI WGS metagenome assembly ULOF01 (sample SAMEA4835597, study PRJEB28245) | human gut metagenome | biome: gut microbiome; material: fecal sample | place: Denmark | collected 2008 | reverse complement strand
GAAAAAGCGTCTAGCTAAATCAGGAAAAGACACTGTATTATGATATATCAAGTGATTTTTCTATCTTGTGCAACCGCATGCAATCGTTTGCACTGTTCGTTTCCCACATTTTACACTCTCTTTATACTTTACTAAAGTAATAAAGCATATTTTTGTTGCGTCATGCTTTGGGTACTTGAAAGACGTTAGAAAGCGAAAGTACGAAAATTATTTTTCGAATAATATATATAGGTAATTAATATTGTTAACTTTAATTTATTAAATGCATGAAGCAAGTTAATCTTAGAATCTGTCAAACGATTCTTACCCTAATGTTAGGGTTATTCTTGTCTGTAGGCGCTTATGCACAGAACATCACCGTGAAAGGGCATGTAAAAGATGCTTTGGGAGGAGTGATAGGCGCAAATGTAGTGGAAAAAGGAAATTCCACGAATGGTACAATCACTGACCTTGATGGTAATTTTACATTGACAGTTCCTCAGGGAGCTACGTTGGTCGTGTCTTTTATCGGATACAAGACGCAAGAAGTAGCTGCTGCTCCTTCAGTAATTATTACATTACAAGATGATGCGGAATTGTTGGGCGAGGTGGTCGTAATTGGTTACGGTACAGCCAAAAAGAATGATTTGACTGGGTCTGTTACGGCTATTAGTGCAGATAAAATGGTAAAAGGTGCTGTTACATCTGCTACTGATATGTTGGTTGGTAAAGCTGCCGGTGTAAGTGTGATTACTGACGGTGGTGCTCCGGGAGCTGGTGCTACAATTCGTGTGCGTGGCGGTTCTTCTATGTCTGCATCCAATAATCCGTTGATTGTTATTGACGGTGTGCCTGTAGATGACGGTGGTATTAATGGTATGTCAAATCCTTTGGCTACTGTCCATCCCAATGATATTGAGACTTTTACTATTTTGAAAGATGCTTCTGCAACAGCCATTTATGGTTCTCGTGCATCTAACGGTGTTATTATTATTAATACTAAAAAAGGAAAGTCTGGACGTGTACAAGTTGGTTATAGCGGTACATTCTCTATTAATACAAGACCCAATAAAGTAGATGTAATGTCTGCAAATGAATTTAGAGAATTTGTGACTTCTAAATTCGGTGAATCAAGTGCTCAGTTTAAAGCATTAGGTCAGGCAAATACTGATTGGCAGGATGAAATATTCAAAACCTCTTTCAGTACAGACCACAATGTTAATGTTTCTGGTGCTATACCACACATGCCCTATCGTGTATCAGTTTCTTATACCAATGAAAATGGTATATTGAAGACTTCTAATATGGAGCGTTTGACTGGTGCTATTAGCTTGAATCCTAATTTCTTTGATAAGAAATTGAATATTCAGTTGAATGTGAAAGGCATTTATAATACAAACCGTTTTGCAGATACTGGTGCAATAGGTATGGCGACGCAATATGATCCGACACAGCCTATTTACATGGATGGAAATCCCTATGGTAACGGCTACTTTATGTATATGAAAAGTGGCAATAATCCTACACCGGTTGATATTGGTTTGGCTAATCCCGTTTCTATTTTAGATTCAAAGCATGACGAATCAACTGTTTATAGAAGTATTGGTAATGCACAAATTGACTATAAGTTTCATTTCCTGCCCGAATTGAGAGCAAACTTGAATTTAGGTTACGACGTGTCTAAGAGTGAAGGTGATGTTATTATAGAAGATAATGCTCCTATGACTTGGTGCCAAGGTAACTATAAAACTGGGTTTGGGGAAAATAGCAGCTATTATCAATTGAAGCGGAATACATTGCTGGATTTCTATTTGAATTATGCTAAAGAGTTTGGTGCACATCATGTCGATGTTATGGGCGGTTATTCTTGGCAGCATTTCTATAATTCTACATGGACCAAATATCCTTATTCTACAGTAAAAGCTGAAGAAACTGGTAAGGAATTCTATAAGGATATGGAAGATTATTCAACTGAAAACTATCTTGTTTCTTTCTTTGGGCGTTTGAATTATACATTATTGAATCGTTATTTGGTGACATTTACCTTGCGTAATGATGGTTCTTCACGTTTCAATAAAGACAATCGTTGGGGATTATTTCCTTCAGTTGCTTTGGCATGGAAGATGAAAGAAGAGAATTTCTTGAAGGGAGTGGATTGGCTTTCTGATTTGAAGTTGCGTTTGGGCTATGGTATTACTGGTCAGCAAAACCTGAATAATGGTGACTATCCTTATATGGTTCGCTATATGTATTCCAAAGCTGGAGCAAATTATTATTTTGGTAATAACAAGTATTCATTGATTGCTCCTCAAGCTTATGATGAAAACTTGAAATGGGAAGAAACTACAACTTACAATATTGGATTGGATTTCGGTGTATTGAACAACAAATTGACAGGTACTCTTGATTTGTATTATCGTAAAACTGATGATTTGCTGAATACGGTTACAGCTCCTGCCGGTACAAACTTTAGTAACCAGTTGTTGACGAATGTAGGTACATTGGAGAATAAAGGTATTGAACTTACTTTGACGGCTCATCCTATCACGACAAAAGATTGGGACTGGACATTGAGTTATAACATCTCTTATAATAAAAATGAAATTACCAAATTGACATTTAATGATGACCCGGCTTATAAAGGTGTGATTCATACTGGTATTGATGGAGCAACCGGTTATAATATCATGATAAATGCTGTTGATCATCCTTATAATTCATTCTATGTATGGGAACAACTTTATGATAAGGCTGGAAATCCGATAGAAGGTGCTTATGTTGATCAAAATGGGGATAATAAAATAGACGAAGAAGATTTGGTCGCTTACAAAAAGTCTGCTCCTGACGTATTTATGGGATTAACTTCTCAATTGTCTTATAAGAATTGGGATTTGTCATTTGCTTTGCGTGCAAGTATTGGAAACTATGCTTATAACAATGTACAATCCAATCGTGAGGCTTGGGATGGTTCACAAATGTATGACCAAACTGGTTTCTTGAAAAATCGTTTGACTTCTGCATGGAAAACAAATTTCAAGACAGGGCAATATCGTTCTAGTTACTATGTTCAGAATGCTTCTTTTGTACGGATGGACAATATTTCATTAGGATACACTTTTAACAAGCTGTTCAATGATAAACAAAGTGCACGTGTTTATGTCACGGTACAGAATCCGTTTGTTATTACCAAATATGATGGTTTGGATCCTGAAATTAGCGGTAGTGGAGTTGATAATAATATCTATCCTCGCCCTCGTGTATTTATGTTAGGCTTGAATCTTAATTTTTAATCAATGAAGTTATGAAAATATTAAAATATAAATATATATTGTCGGCAGCCCTTTTGAGTACGATGTTAGGGGTTACCTCTTGTGTGAACGATCTGGATACGGTTCCATTGGATAAGGATGAATTGGTTTCGGATGTCGTTTTTGGAAAGGAGATAGGAGCTTATGAACAAAGTTTGGCTAAAATATATGCAGGTTTGGTAATAGGTGGTAATGCAGGTGGAGACTCAGACCAGGATGTTGTCGGCATTGACGGTGGTTCTCAGGCTTCATTTATTCGCGTATTGTGGAATATGCAGGAATTGGCTTCTGATATCGCTCATTGTTGCTGGAATGATCCTGGTATTCCAGACTTCAATCATATTTCTTGGGCTGCTTCAAGTCCATGGATCAAAGGATCATATTATCGTTTGTATTATCAGATTAACTTGTCAAATGCGTTTTTACGTGAAACAACTGATGATAAACTTGCCTCACGAGGTTGTTCAGAGCAAGTAAAGGCTTCTATTAAAACTTTCCGTGCAGAAGCTCGTTTTATGCGTGCTTTGATGTATCTGTATGCTTTGGATTTGTATCGTAATGTTCCGTTTGTAGATGAAAACAGCCCTATTGGTAGCGTTCGTCCACAACAAATTATGAAAGATCAATTATTTGAATACATTGAAAGTGAAATGTTGGCATGTGAAAGTGATATGCTTGATCCTGTAGTTGGATTTAATGATAATTATGGACATGCTAATAAAGCTGCTCTGTGGGCTGCATTGTCTCGCTTGTATTTGAATGCAGACACGTATGTAGGTGTAAATAAATATACTGAATGTGTGACTTATTCTAAAAAGATTATTTCAGCAGGTTACCAATTGGAACCGGTTTATGGCGATATGTTCAAAGCTGATAATGACCAATCCAAAGAGATGATTTTCCCATTGAGATATGAAGGTGAAGATACAATGACCTGGGGAGGTATGACAGCTTTGTTATGCTGGGGTTCTGCTGATTTTCAAGAAGAAACGAATGCAAAGGGAGGTTGGCAAGGTGTTAGAGCTAAGTCGTCTTTATATAATATCTTTGAAAAAGAGGATAGCAGTGATAAGGATACTCGTAAAGCAATGTTGCGTACAGAAGCTACCACAAATATTGAGATCACAAATGAAGCTGATTTTGTCAATAATGGCATTCCCGTTACCAAGTTTTATAATGTGAATAAAGATGGAAGTAAACCTGCATCTGCGGAAGCTTGGACAGATTATCCATTATTCCGTTTAGGTGAAATCTATTTGAATTTAGCAGAAGCTGTTCTTCGTGGCGGACAAGGAGCAACAAAAACAGAGGCTTTGGGATATGTAAATGATTTGCGTAAACGTGCATATTCAGACAAGGCGTCCGCACCTATTTCCGATAGTGATTTTACTTTGGACTTTATGATGGATGAACGCGCACGTGAGCTATTCTACGAAGCTCAAAGACGTACAGATTTGATTCGCTTCGGTAAATATACTTCTGCTGATTATGTTTGGCCATGGAAGGGTGGAGTTGCGGCAGGAAAATCTGTTGAAAGCTTTTATCAAGTGTTCCCCTTGCCTTCAGACGATGTTGGTTCTAATCAGAACCTGGTACAGAATGAAGGATACTAATATTAATGATTAAACATGAATGATATGAAGACAAAATATATTTATTTACTTTTGGCTGGAATCTTCGCATTGATGTCTTGTGAGGAGGATGCTACCCCCATATTGGAATTGAAGACTGCTGCTGCATTGCATGCGCTTTCCCAAACAGACATTACTATTACTAAAGACAATAAGGATGCGCAATTTCCGGAAATAGCTTGGGATAAGGCAGATTATGGAGTTTCTGCAGTAGTTAATTATGTTGTAACTCTAACAAATACTTCTACCAATAAGAGTATTGTAATAGGAGAAACAGGGGATGCAAAACTGGCATTTACAAATAGTGAAATGAATTCTTTATTGGCTAAGGTAGGAGCATATCCGGGGCAAACGTATGATTTTACTGTTTCTTTGGTTTCTGAGGCATATGATGCTTATACTGATGCAGCTAGTAACTCAATAACTTTTAAGGCTACACCTTATGACCCTAATGTAGATAATATTACATGGAAGTATGCTTATGTAGCTGTTGGCTATCCTGATTGGGACTACACTACTGCCTATTTGATAGGTGACCCTGACGGTGATGGCATTTATAGTGGTTATGCCAATTTTGATGGTGCTGCTTCTTATGCAATCATTGATGGTGCAGACCTTACGAAAGTATTGGCTAAAGACCAGCAAGTTACTGCTGATGGTAAAGGTTTCATTGAAATTACTTTAGATGCAGAAGGTAAGGTAACCCAATCAGAGAAAGGGCTGGTTTGGGGAGTAATTGGAGATGCTACGTCTAGTGGTTGGGACAAAGATACCCAGATGGAATACGATACCACTACTCGTCTTTGGACAGTGGTTACTCCGTTGCTCGATAAGGAATTCAAATTTAGAGCCAATAATGACTGGGGATTCAATTATGGAGCAGAAGAAGGTAAACTTTCTGAGTTGGCCGGTAACTTGGTTGCTGGAGGTCAAAATTTCAAAGTGGTAAAGGCAAGTCCCTATATTATTACTTTAAATTTGACTAATGCAGGAAAATATACTTATAGTATGGAAGAAACAACGATTGAGCTTTCTAGCTCTGCAATGACATTGCCTGGTAGCTATCAGAGTGGTGATGGTTGGAAGCCGGAAGCTGATGATTGCTATAAGGTAGAATCTGCAGCTCGTGATTTCAAATATACTGGCACTCACTATTTCCCTGCCGATACAGAATTCAAGTTCTATGATTCTGGTACGTGGATTGGTGTTGTTGGAGATATTACTTGGAATGAGGCTAAGACATCAACTACGTTTGTTATCGGTGATGGCGGTAATGTTAAGATTGAGGCTGCCGGTTATTATCGAGTAGGTGCCGATACTAAGAAGATGGTTGCTACTTTGGATAAGACAGGTTGGGAGATTATTGGTGATGCTACTCCTGGTGGATGGGATAAAGGCACTTTAATGGATTATGATGCTGAAACGCAAAAGTGGTCGGTGACTGTTACATTAGGTGATGGTGAAATGAAATTCAGATGGGATGCAGCTTGGACTATAAACTTTGGTGGTAGTTTAGGTGCGCTGACGCAGGATGGTGGAAATATTAAAGTTTCAGCTGGAACATACACGATTGTATTGGATCCAGAAGCTAAGAATGCTACAATGACAGCCAATTAAGGCTCTCTTATTTATAGAAAAAGGATTAAGGGGGGGACCTTTAATCCTTTTTTATTTGTCAGACCAATGAATTGTAAATAGATGAGGAATTTATTTTATACTATACTTGTATTATTGACAGTGTATGCTTGTGCCGGAAAACGCGAGATAGTTACTGAACAAAAGCAAGTATTACCTGCTGTAGAAGACGTTGTGATGTACGAAATCAATCCACGTGTTTTTGCTCTGAAGAATGCATTTAATGTCATATCAAAACATCTTGATTCTATTCAGTTTTTGGGTGTTAATGTTGTTTGGTTTATGCCAATCTATGAGATTGGTGAGGTAAATACGGTGAATTCTCCTTATTGTATCAAAGATTATAAAAGAATAAATCCTGAATTTGGAACAGTAGAAGAATTTAAGCGTTTAGTGGAATTATGCCATGAAAAAGGAATAAGTGTAATTTTAGATTGGGTTGCTAATCATACATCTTGGGACCATGCTTGGATTAAAGAACATAAAGAGTGGTATACTCAGGATAGTATCGGAAATATAATTTCTCCTGCAGGAACGGGATGGAATGATGTGGCAGATTTGAACTACGATAATGCAGATATGTGCCTTGCAATGATTGATGCTATGAAATATTGGATACAAGAAGTTGGTGTAGATGGTTTTCGCTGTGATGCTGCTGATTATGTTCCATATACTTTCTGGAAGCAAGCTGTTGATTCTCTGAGGGCTATTCCAAATCGGAAATTGTTAATGTTGGCAGAAGGTAAGCGCAAAGATCATTTTGATGCAGGATTTGATATGAACTATGCTTGGGATTTGATGGAGGCGATGCGGGATGTTTTCGTTAATGATAGTAGTGCGGCACGCTTGTTGGAGGTGGATTGGAGCGAGTATGACTCAATTCCGGCAGGAAAAATGAAATTACGTTTTATTACCAATCATGATGAGGCTTCTAAAATGTCGCCAATTGTGGAGTTAGGAAGTGAAAGGGCAGCTATGGCTGCTTTTGTTGGAACAGTTTTTTTGCATGGTGGAGCATTGATTTATAGTTCACAAGAAATTGGACATGAGGCTCCTATTAATTTTTTTGCATATACATCCGTGGATTGGTCCGAATGTTCGGATATTTATCAAGAATATGGGTGTTTAATGGGATTGTATAATAAATATCCTGCACTTCGGAAAGGAATATTAACTGGGTATCCTGCTTCAGACGTCTTGATGTATCAGAAAAGTGATGGTAAAGATGCTTTTATGATATTGGTTAATGTGCGTAATAGAGATGTTTCTGTTATCTTACCGGAGGGTTGGAAGCATCATGTAGCTACTGATATTTACGAAAATAAACCTCTGGAATTGATGAATGAAATTAAACTGAATGCATTAGAGTATAGAATAATTAGATTCTGACGGCTGGATTTTAATAAAAGAGGAGACCCTATACTATTATATTGTGTAAGGTCTCCTCTTTCTGTTTGATATGCAAACGTTTTCGTGATATTGTTCTCGTTTTCCTTTACGTTAATTGATTTGCCCTTTCTTTTCCGGTTATATTTGTGAAGTGATAACTTTAAATACTTCATATTATGAAAATTATCGTTCAACGTGAGAATCTTGTTTTATGGCATTTGATATGCTTCAGCGTGCTGCTGGCATTCACGGCATGTAGTGACAACAAAGAGGAGTTTCAGGAATATTTGACTCCTGCCTCCGGTAGTGAAGCTATTTTTGAACAAGGTTTTAGCTTTGCTGAAGCTGCTTCTTCACAAAGTGTCAGTTTTGAGGCCGGATATCAATGGACTGCTGAGCTGAGTGGTGAGGATATTGGCTGGTGCAGTATCAATCCGGCAAAAGGCTTGTCAGGAAAAGCTACGATTATGGTTTCTGTTGCTAAAAATGAAACTGGAATAGCGCGTACAGCACAATTGAATATTATATCCGGTTCAAAAAGGGAAGAAATATCCGTCACTCAAGCTGCCAATGCAATTGCAATTCCTGCTGGTCTGAGTTATACACCGGTGGTACCAGATGCTGATCAGTCTCTTGTCATTACGTTTAAAGCGGATACAAAGTCTGCCCTCTATGAGTATAAAGGAGATGTGTATGTACATATTGGTGTTGTCAGTGAAGGTCGTTGGCAATTCGTGCCTGCAGAGTGGGCAGAAAACAAAGATAAATGTAAGATGACTTTATCTGAGGCTAATATTTGGAGTATTACATTGAGTCCGAATATCCGGGAGTGGTTTGGGAGTGGAAAGACACCGGTGAACCAACTTGGAATAGTGATTCGTAGTGCGGATGGTAGTAAAAAAGGAATAGATACTGATTCCTTTATAGCGGTAACTGATACAAAATATGAAGGATTTGTACCCGGTGAGATTAAAACTGCCGCTGTACCGGCTGATATGGTCGAAGGTATCAACATAATGGATAATTCTACAGTGACACTGGTACTTTATGATAAAGATGTGAATGGAAATCATAAGGATTTTGCACATGTTGTGGGTGACTTTAACAATTGGACCTTAAGTAATGACGAAAAGTCGCAGATGTATCGTGATGATGCTTCCGGATGTTGGTGGATTACGTTGGCGGGGTTAGATGCTGGTAAAGAGTATGCTTTCCAATACTATGTGGGTACAAAGGAAGGTGAAGTAATTCATTTGGCAGATGCTTATACTGAAAAAATACTGGATCCTGATAATGATAAAGATATTTCAGCTTCTACCTATAATGAAAACCTGGTTTATCCTAAGGGAGGGGTAGGAATCGTTTCGACCTTCAAGATACAGAAAGATAGTTATAACTGGAAGTATAATGATTTTAAAATAGCAAATCCTAAGCAATTAGTGATATATGAATTGCACTTGCGCGACTTTACGGCTACGAGTGACATTAACGGTGCGATGGGAAAGCTTTCTTACTTGAAAGAAATGGGTGTCAACGCTATTGAGTTGATGCCGGTGCAGGAGTTTGACGGCAATGACAGTTGGGGGTATAATCCTTGTTTTTTCTTTGCGATGGATAAAGCTTATGGGACAAAAACAATGTATAAGCAGTTCATTGATGCTTGTCATGAGGCTGGTATGGCAGTTATTCTGGATGTGGTTTATAATCATGCTACAGGAAATAATCCGCTGGCTAAACTCTATTGGGATGGTGATAAGACTGCAAAGAATAATCCATACTTCAATGTGGAAGCACCTCATCCTTATAGCGTGTTCCATGATTTCAATCATGAAAGCCCATTGGTGCGTAAGTTTGTGAAGCGTAATCTGCAATTCTTGTTGAAGGAATATAAGGTGGATGGCTTTCGTTTTGATTTGACGAAAGGGTTCACACAAACCTCTTGCACTGAAAGTACAGCATCCAATTACGATGCGGGTCGCATTGCCGTCCTAAAGGATTATAATGCGGCCATCAAGGAAGTGAAAAAGGACTCTTATGTTATCTTGGAGCATTTCTGTGATTCAAAGGAAGAAAATGAACTGGCAGCTGATGGTATGCACTTATGGCGTAACTTGAATAATGCCTATTGTCAGTCGGCTATGGGGTATGCTGAAAATAGTTCTTTTAGTAGCCTTTATGAGAAAAACACTGCATGGGTAGGTTTTATGGAAAGCCATGATGAAGAACGCACAGCTTACAAACAGTCGCAATGGGGTGATGGTGTGCTGAAAACCGACCTTGATGCCCGTATGAATCAGTTGGCACTAAATACAACTTTCTTCCTTACCGTTCCTGGTCCTAAGATGGTTTGGCAGTTCGGAGAGATGGGATATGACATCTCTATTGAAGAGAATGGCCGTACCGGTAGGAAGCCTTTGCATTGGGAATATTTAGATAACGCCGATCGTAAAGGGCTGCACGATGTTTATGCAGCTTTGATGAAGCTGCGCAATGCTCATCCGGAGTTGTTTGATGCAAATGCAACTTTGACATGGAAGGTGGAAACTTCTGATTGGGACAACGGTCGTACATTATTGGTAAAAAGTATAACGGGTAAGCAACTGGTGGTGGTGGGGAACTTTACACATACCGCTACTGATATTGTTTTCCCTGCCACTCCTGGTAACTGGACCAATTACTTTACAGGAAAAAGTGAAACCGTAAATAAACAGGTTAATGTACCGGCTCATGGATATGTGGTCTACACTAATTTCTGATTTCGGTAAGAATCATTCATACATCTTTATCAGCACCCGATTCAGCC
>ULOF01046323.1_pt1 | contig 10798 bp, 8 predicted proteins | sample 1952371 | NCBI WGS metagenome assembly ULOF01 (sample SAMEA4835597, study PRJEB28245) | human gut metagenome | biome: gut microbiome; material: fecal sample | place: Denmark | collected 2008 | reverse complement strand
TGCCCCTCATCACCGCAAGCGGAGCTTCCCCCCGAGGGGAAGCCGACAAGGTTTCTTTCCGGGGGATTCTTCGCTGACTCTCGGAATGGCAACCAAAACGCAAGCGTTTTGTCAGATTATGGCAAATTGGGCAAGTATGCTAAAAATTCTTGCAAAATCAAGATGATTAGTGTATCATATAATAAACAGACTAAAACTCGCACCCGCATTGCGTGCGTGCGACAGGAGGATATAATGAAAGGTTGCGGAGGCAAATTTTTGTCTTTCTTGGTAGGTTTCGTCATGGGCATAGTGTTCGTGTTCGGGGCCGTTTTCGGCACGGTTTACGTCATAGCGACACAAACCAAGGTGTCCGATATTGAAAACAAATTCAATAAAGTCGACAATCTGACTGAGGGCAAAGAAATCGGCGGCATGACTTTGTACGACGTTTTCGTCAAGATGAAAGATATGTTCGCAGGCGGCAGCAGTCCTTCGATTGCCGACGTGAAGGAGCAGTTCGGCATTGACGTTCTGGAAATTCTAGAAAGCAAACTCAACCTCAAAATCGACGGCAACGACGTGTACGTCAGAGTTGAAGACGTGAAAGCGATTTCCTTCGACTCGGAAGGAGGAAGAAGCGCCGATTCGCTCGACCGCTACATATATAACGCCGAAACTAACGCTTTTGAAAGAGTCGTCGCGCAGACGAACAAGGATACCGGCGAAGTTACGGCCTATCAGCAAGTTCCGTTCGGCAGCATTTACGACGTCAAAAAAACGGAAGGCGGCGAAAACGTTCTGACCTACAAGGGCACCGACGTCACCGAACGCTGCGGCATCGTCAACGATAAACTGGTTTCGACTGCCGACGGCGACTTTTACCTTGCGTCTAAAAATGCCAAGGACACGCTTCTTGCCACTCCTATTTTCGATATAACCAAAGACATCAACGTTCTTCTGGACGTTATCAATCTGGATTTAGTGGGAGAATTGACGGGCAACACCTCCATAAAAGACATCAAGGTTATGGCGGAAGGAAGCTACCTGCCGATCATGGTTATGCTTGACACTCTGATGGACGTTTTCAACAACATCGAGAAAAAGAGCATCGGCGAAGTGCAGGATTTGACGGGCATAAACTTTATCTCTTCCGACAATTTGTTGTCCGCGCTCATCGACGTGCCTATCGGCAAACTTATGAACGAAATGGAAGTTATGGAAGTGGGCAAACTGATAAAGACCAATCGCGATTCCTTCGTCAAATACACCGATTTGCAAACCGACGCCGCGCCTGACAAAATCGTCGAATACGGCAACGGATTCAAAGACAGTGCGCCGACCGAAATCGGCAAGCTTACGCTTGACGTGGCAACCGGCCTCTATTCTTCGGACAGCAAACATAACGAAGCGCTTTACAAGTGGCAGGAAAAACACCTCGGAAAATACGTCGAAGGCGGTTCCCCTGAACTTGTGGCCGACTATTTCGTCGTCAGCGAAAGCTCGGACGAAAGCGGCAAAATCACCTATTCCTTGGCAGCTTTGGAAGGCGGCGAAGCGGCTATCGTCCCTGAAAACGAAAACAAAGTTTACGTCCGTATCTACGAAGGCGACGGCGTTATGAACGCTTTGAGTCCGCTGTCGCTTTCCGAGCTGTCCTCCGGAAACTTTAAGGATAAATTCGACAACATCAAGCTTGCGGACGTTTTGGGCGAAGACAGCATGACGGGCGTTCTTGCGAACTTCAAGGACACCAAAATCGGCGAACTTGCCGACAAGTTCGACAACCTCACTTTGGGTGAAGTCATCGACATCTACGAAGAGGACGTTCTGGACGAATCGGGCAACGTCATTCACGAAAAATCGTCAAACGTGCTCATCAAGTTCAAGGACACCAAAGTGAACGACCTCGGCACCGCGTTTAACGACCTCGTTTTGTCCGACGTTATGGACATCTACGAGGAAGACGTTCTGGACGAATCGGGCAACGTTATTCATGAAAAATCAAACAAAGTTCTCATCAAACTTAAAGATACCAAAGTGAACGCGCTGGGCGAAGAATTCAACAATCTCGTTTTGGACGACGTGGTTGAAATCCAAGCCGAAAACGTCTGTGAAAGAGTGGGCGCCGCGGCAACCGACGAAGCGGCGAGAAACGCAGTTTCCGCAAAAGAAGAGCTTTATATCGGTTTAGGTTCCTCCACGAGCGGCGACTTCTCGCGCATGTTTGCAGGCACTTTTAAGGTTATGCGCATAGCAAACGCGGCCGAAACCGAAGCGCCGTACGGAGCGTTCGTCAAAGTGACCTACGCCGAAGACGGAAGCATTTCCAACGACGGCTACACCGAAAGCACCGTTCTTTATCGTCAAACCGTGGAAGCCTCCAACGCCGTTCTCGTTGCGCTTAAGGACACCAAGGTTTCCGATCTTGCCACCGCGGCAAGCTCCGTCATCGACGAAATGCGCCTCGACGAGGTTATGGACGTCGACGGCAACGTGTTTACAAAACTTAGCACGGTTCCTGCCGAGGCGGACAAAGTGAACTACTACGTTCTGGATCACGACATGTATATCGCTTACGATCCGACCAACTCCGACCACGCGGGAGCAACCGTTTTCTACAAACTCAGATACGACGGCTCCGCCAACGCAATCATCAAAAAGATTGCTACGGTGAAAGTCAAAAATATGTCCGATTCGATTGACGTTGCAATCGACAACACCTATCTCAGGGAACTTATCGACATCAAAGTCAGAAGCGAATTTAAGCTTGACGAGCTTGGCGAATACGTTATCTTCGCCACCTTTGACACCGAAGAGCAGGCCCGCGAAACCTACAAAGGCACCTACGAAATCATGGAAGCGGACGGCAAGGTTCACGTTATGGTCAAATATAAAGACGGATTGACGGGCGCAAGATATCACCTTGTGTCTGCGGCGTCCAACTCCGCTTTGGCAAATCTTTCTGACGTCAAGGTGGGCAAAATGTCCGATGGTATGAAAGACGTCATCGATCAGATGCTTCTTTCCGAAGCAATGGTCATAAACGGCGACGTGTTCAAGGCGAAAACTCCGGCGGACGAAGCGGAAAAAGCTACGCTTTTCGTGTGCAAAAACAGCATGTTCCTTGCTTACGATCCTCTCACCGATTCTGCCGAAACCGAGTTTTACGAAAGAGTTTACGAAGGCGCGGGCAACGCGGTTTTGAAGAAACTGGCAACCGTTTCCGTGCAGAACATACCTGCTCGTATCAACGATGCCGTGAACGAAACCAGAATTTCCGAACTTATAACGATAAACGACGACGCCAACGTCGTTCTCAAAAAAGTGAAAAACGTGAAGGTCAAAAACCTGTCCGCGGAAATCGACAACGCCGTCAACACCAGCAAGCTGGGCGAAATTATCACCATCGACGGAACATCGCACGCCGTTCTCATTGCGCTTAAGGACGTCGAAGTCGGCAAGCTCGGCGAAAAAGCGCCCGGCATCATCAACAATATGACTATCGCAGAACTCGTCAACCCGACCGATCCGACCAGCATTATGTATGCGCTTATGGGTGCTACACTGAACAATGTTGAGGACAAAGCGACCGAACTTCTGAAAGGTTCGTCTATTCTGAAGCTTTACGAATGGTCCGGCGCAACTGTAGATCCGGCCTTGGCAGAAAAAATTTCCGCATTCGAAACTGCCGCCGGCAGAGAACTGACCGTTGTCGATTTCCTTAACGGAATGAAGTATAATGCCACAACCGGAGCAATTTATTTCGATCCGACAGCGTTCCTTACGCCAACGCCGTAAACAATTTTGCCGCGAGGACGAAAAATCGCCTCGCGGCATAAACTGAAAACATGTTTGAAAGTATAAAACAAGACCTTCGGGTCATAATGGAAAAGGATCCCGCGGCCACAAGCAAGTGGATGGTTTTTTGGAACTACCCGGGATTTAAGGCGCTTATGTGCCACCGAATCGCGCATGCGCTGTATCGCAAGGGTCTTAAGGGGTCGGCGAGGTTTGTGGCAAGGATTGCGCGCCGCACAACGGCCATTGAAATTCATCCTGCGGCAATAATCGGCCGCGGAGTTTTCATCGATCACGGAGCAGGGCTCGTCATCGGCGAAACCGCCATAATAGGCGACAACGTAACCCTGTATCAGGGGGTAACGCTCGGCGGCACGGGCAAACAGACGGGCAAACGCCACCCGACTCTCGAGGACGACGTTATGGTGTCTGCGGGCGCAAAGGTTCTGGGACCTGTCGTCATCGGCAAAGGAAGCAAGGTGGGCGCGGGCAGCGTGGTGCTGAAAGACGTGCCTCCGCATTCCACGGTGGTGGGCGTTCCGGGGCGCATCGTGCGGCAGAACGGCAAAAAAGTGGACGACATGGATCAGGTTAAACTCCCTGACCCGATTTTGGAAGAATTCAAACGTCTTAATGACCGAATCGCCGCTTTAGAAGACAAACTCGGCGTAAAAAGTTGTCGTTATTCGCTTTCGGCAGACGAATACAACGTTCCAAAAAGCGATGACGGCGACAAAAATCAACGATAAAAGAGGCAAAAATGCTTAGAATTTACAACACGCTTACCGGAAAGAAAGAAATATTCGAACCTATGAATCCGCCGGCAGTCAAAATGTACGCCTGTGGCATCACGGTGTCGGGCGACGCGCACATCGGACACGCCTATCAGGCCCTCATCTACGACATCATCAGAAAGTATCTCGAGAAGTCGGGCTACGACGTTACCTATGCCAGAAACTACACCGACGTCGATGACAAAATTATCGCCAAATCCAAAGAAACGGGTATCCCTGCCGATCGCTATGCCGAAATGATGATAAAGCGTATCGACAAGGTTATGCGCGAGCTTAAAATCGACGATCCCGATATCTGGCTGAAAGCCACCTGCAACATCGGAAACATAATCGATTTCACCTCTGCGCTAATCGAAAAGGGCTACGCCTATCCGACGCCGGGCGGCGACGTCTATTTTTCTGTCGAAAAGTTTTCGGACTACGGCAAGCTGTCGGGCAGAAAGTTGGAGGACGCACTGAACGGCGTCCGCGTGGAAAACGACGAGGAAAAGAAAAATCCTTTGGACTTTGCGCTTTGGAAAGCGGCAAAAGAGGGCGAAATTTCGTGGGATTCGCCGTGGGGCAAGGGCAGACCGGGCTGGCATATCGAATGTTCGGCAATGAACAGGGCTGCTTTCGGCGATCAGATCGACATTCACGGCGGCGGCCGCGACCTCATTTTCCCGCATCACGAAAACGAAATAGCGCAAACCGAAGCTTTGACCGGCAAGAGATTTGCAAAATACTGGATTCACAACGGCCTCATCAAGGTGAACGGCCAAAAAATGAGCAAATCGCTCGGCAACAGCATAGTTTTGGGCGACCTTATGGCCGAATACGACGACGAAACCATAAAGTTCGCGCTGCTGCAAACCAACTACCGCGGCGACATCAACGTTACGGACGATCTGTTCCCTAACGCCGAAAGGCACCTTTACGGGTTCTACAAAATCATGGACGAAGCGGAAAAGCTCGGCCTGAAATCGGACGAATTCACCAAGTCTATCGACGACGACTTCAACGCCGCCATGGACGACGATTTCAACACCGCGCTTGCGATAAGCAATCTGTTCGGCCTGTTCAAAAAGATAAAAGCGAAACTGAAAGCGGGCGACGATTCCGCCGCGGCGGACGTCAATCAAATCAAAAAAACCTACTCGCTTTTGGGACTGTTTTTGGCCAAGCCGTCAAAGTTCTGCGCGCGCTACGAAGCAAAGCATCCCGAAGCCGCAAAGCCCGAAATCACAGACGCTCCGGAAGAAGTCGTGAAGCTTGCAGAAAGCCGCAAGGAAGCAAAAAAGGCCAAAAACTACGCCTTGGCAGACGAAATCAGAGGGCAGATTGCCGCTCTCGGCTACACGGTGGTGGACATCCCGGGCGGATACGATTTGAAAAAGAACTGAAATGAAACTTTTTAGAAACAAAAAAACCGAATATTCCTCAGGTGACGTCAAGGTAACCGAAATAGTGCTGGACGAAGAGCCGAAAACCGTTTCGGAACCTGCCGAAGAACCCGCCCTCGCGCCCGTTTCGGACAAGCCGCAGGAGCAGGATATTCCTGCTGCCGCTTTTGATGAGCCGCCTGCTGCCGAGCCTCTAAACGAGGAGCCGCAAACCGACGCCGAATCCGATTTGTCTGAAACGGAAGAAGAACTCCCGCACGGCGAACAAACGGCCGAATCTGCCGAAATTCTGCCCGAAAAGACCGAAATCGAAGAAGCGGCAAAAGAGTCTGCCCAAGCACAGGCCGAAGCGGAGGCTTTTGCGGGGCCCGCCGAAGAGGAAGAAAAGCCCGAAGAACCGCAAAAATCCGAAGAAATAGGGGAAGAACCGATTTCCGAGGAGCAGGCATTTGTGGAACGCATAAAAGCCGAACGCGTCACCGACAACGAGCGCGCCGCCCACGTTTACGCAGAAACCGCAGAAAGGGTTGAAGAGGTCGGAAAGGCAAGATACGCCGGAAGCTCCGAGGAAAAAAAGGCCGCAAGAGTCATAAGGGATTTGTTCGAGGACGAGCTTGGCGGGTTTGCCCGCATGGAGCCGTTTGACGTCAGGCCGTTTGCGACGGTGCAGGGGTTGCCTGTTTTCGCCGCGATAAGCGTCGTGGCGTTCATATTGTCGTGCATATGGTCGCCGCTCGGGGTTTTGCTGTTCCCGACCGTGGCGGCAATGATCCTCGTGCAGGTCATCAAAAACAAAGACGACTTTTCGTGGTTGTTCCCGAAGCGCACGTCCTACAACGTTGTCAGCGTCATCGAAAACGGCGAAAAACACATCGGAAAAACCGTCGTTCTGGGGTGCCATTACGACACCGACTACGGCCGAATGGAGCTTCCGAAGTGGATTGCAAAGCAAAACAGCGCAAGTTTACATACTTTTATGACGTGGTACGCGTTTGCGTCAAACATCCTTCTTGCCGCGCTGTCGGTGGCCTGCATATTCCTGAAATCCGGCCCGAAGGCCATCGTTATGTTCGTAGGATTCGTGGCGCTTGCGGTGAGCGTCGTTTATATGGCGACTTACGTCACCTATTTCAAGCTCGGCGCGAGAATGAACAAAAACGCTCTCAGCGGACTGGGACTGACGCTTGCGGTTGCGCAGCACCTCAAATTAAACTCCGAAGAAATTCCTTCCGACGTCCGAGTCGTGGTGGCGGCTTTTGGAAGCAGCTATGCCGGCGCAAAGGGCAGCGAGGCTTTTCTGGAGGAGCATTACGGCAAAGACAACCTGCTGATAAATCCCGTTTTTCTGGACGTTTCGGCGCTTAGGAAAAACGAAGCGAACGTCGTGGTTGCGGACAAAAATCTGAAATTGAATTACGGCGGACGTTTGGCAGAAACGGCATTTGAAACGCTGAAAGAGAGTGGATTAACCGTCGATAAGGTTGTTGAACAAGGCAGATTTGCCGACGCGACGTCGTTTCAGACAAAAGACATACCAAGCGTTTTTCTGGACGGAGGAATTCAAAAAGAAAGCTTGTTCGGCGAAACGGAATCGGACGTCGAAACCAGATATAACGCGGTATTGAATCTGGTAAGGAGAATAATGAAAGAATGAAAAATAAACGCACGACGAAAAATCTCGCTTTTGCGGGAATGTTCATGGCTCTGACCATGGTTTTCACCGTCATACACATACCGCTTGCAATAGGAAACATCAATTTCGGCGACGCGGTTATATTGCTCAGCGCGGCGTGCCTACCGCTTCCGTTCTCGGTTGCGTCTTCCGCAATCGGCGCGGCGCTTGCCGACGTTTTTACGGGGTACGCTTCCTACGCGCCTTTCACGCTGGTCGTCAAAGCCTTGGTGGCGCTTATTGCAAAGCTTTTGCTGACGGCACTCAAAAATGCCAAGCCTGCCTTGAAATATCCGATTTCGGCAATTCCTGCCGAGCTCGTTATGGCGGGAGGATATTTTTTAGCAAATTCCTTCCTTCTCGAATGGGAATTCAAAACGGCTGCAACCAGCGTTCCGTTCGACCTGTTGCAGGGCGCTGTGGCAGTGGTCGTGTTCACGCTTTTGGCGGTGGTGGCAAAAATCCCCGAAAAAGTCAGTGGGTATCTGACGAAAGAATAACCTAAAACGAATAACGATCCGTCCGAAAGGGCGGATTTTTTCGTCGTAACGGCGGCCGAGATTTTTGCATAGGATAAAACAGAATGCCTCGTACATAAAATTTTGGAGGTAAATGCCGTGAATTGTTTCAGACAAGTAACGCAAAGCTGCTGCTATCCTACCCGCGGCCCGCGCGGCCCTATGGGCCCTCAGGGAGCGACCGGCCCGCAAGGCCCTATGGGACCGATGGGACCTATAGGCGCAACCGGCCCGCAAGGTCCACAAGGCCCGCAGGGCCTGACGGGAGCAACGGGCGCCACCGGCGCCACGGGAGCAACCGGTCCGCAGGGACCGCAGGGCGAAACGGGGCCTCAAGGCCCTCAGGGTATCCAGGGTATTCAAGGGATACAAGGGGAGACCGGCGCCACCGGCGCAACTGGAGCCACGGGCCCTCAAGGCGAAACCGGCCCACAAGGCCCACAAGGCATACAGGGCGAAACAGGAGCCACCGGCCCGCAAGGCGAAACGGGGCCTCAAGGTCCGCAAGGCCCGGCAGGCACGGGAGAAGCTTTATATGCAAACGCAACGGATCAGACCGTGGCCACGACTACGCAGATTCCGGTGACTCTCGTTAGGGAAACCTCTGGCACCGACATCACGGTTACGGGAGGCAACGTCGTTTTGCCGGAAGGAAATTATTTGGTTTCCTACGGCGTGGAAGGAACGAGGACCACAAACGGCGCTCTCACCGCGTCGCTGTATCAAAACGGCACGCCGCTTACCGGCGAAAGCGTAACCGAAACCGTTTCCACGGGCGAAACCGTCAACGCGTCCAAAACCACGGTGGTCAATTCCACTGCCGCGGGCACCACTTTGGGGCTGTATAACACCTCGGGCGCAGAGGCGACGTTCTCCAACGCATATATAACCGTATTAAAACTTTAAGAGTGTAATTCGGAGATAAAAAGACGGTTTGCGGTCTGATGCAGTACGGCAAACCGTCTTTTTGAAAAAATTTTTCAAACATCGTTGACAAGCGTGGCAAAGCTATAATATAATTTTTTTACAAGGCACTATACGGAGGATATATGTGGATAGTTGATTTTAACGAATATGTCTGGCATTTCATAGTCAGGCTGGCGATATCGGTCACCTGCGGTATACTTATAGGTTTTGAAAGAAAGAACCGCAGCAAAGAGGCCGGGATAAGGACTCACGCCATCGTATGTATGGCGGCGACGCTGTTTATGATCGTGTCGAGGTATCTCACTTCTGCAGATTTCGGAGGAACGGGCACCACGGGCGATCCTGCAAGAATCGGCGCGCAGATCGTGACGGGCATAGGCTTTTTGGGCGCAGGCATAATTATGTATCGCCGCGACGCAATGCGCGGCATAACCACCGCCGCGGGAATATGGGCCACGTCCGCAATAGGTATGGCGATAGGCGCGGGATTCGTCATAACCGGCATAACGGCAACGTTGATTATTTTGATATTGCAATTCGTGTTCCATTTGCCGATAAAAGCTTTTCAGACCAAGCACCTCGCCACCGTGAAGCTGAAAGTCTGGATGGAAACGGACGACGTGGTGGACAAAATAATGACCAGTTTTATAAACCCGAAAGTGTCCAGCTTTGCGGCAAAAATCGAGGACGGCAGGACGGTTGCAACGGTTCACATAGTGACTTCGGGCGTTTGCACAGTGAAGGAACTGGACAAAATTATAAAAGAAAATTCGGCTCATATCCTTGCGATCGAGCAGGTGGAAGAAGTCTGACGAAGATCCCCGTTTCGGCGGGGGTTTTTTGTCGAAATCAAAAAAGAAGTCGGCGAAGTCCGCAAAATGTTGACAAACGGCGGCGGCTTTGTTATAATTTACAAATCTGAAAGTATTTAAGACATATAAAGCGGAGGCATTTTATGGAAAAAATCTTTTTAACTCAAAAAGGTTACGACGAACTTCAGGAAAGACTGGACTATTTGACGGGCCAAGGCCGCCAGGAAATGAGCGAAAAAATCAAACTCGCCCGTGAATACGGCGACCTTTCGGAAAACGCCGAATACGATGCTGCCAAGAACGAGCAGGCGTTTATGGAGCAGGAAATCAAAGAGATTGCCGAAAAACTCCGTAATGCAGAAATCATCGACGAATCCAACCTGGACAGCAAAACCGTTTCCATCGGAAGCATCGTTAAGCTTCAGGATATGGAACTGGACGAAAAAGTCGAAATCAAAATCGTCGGCAGCAGCGAAGCCGACATCATGAACAACAAAATCAGCAACGAATCCCCGATCGGCCAGGCGCTTATCGGCAAGAAAAAAGGCGCGGTTGTGGACGTGAACACTCCGAGTGGCGTTCTGAAGTACAAAATCATTTCCATCAGCATTGACTAAAGAAGAGGTTATTATGGCAGAGAAGGAAGTAGTTTTGCCGGACGTGGCGCAGGAAGAAGCGGAACTTAACGAAATATTCAAAATCAGAAGAGATAAACTGGCGGACCTTCAGGCGGCAGGCAAAAATCCGTTTGAAATCGTGAAATACGATCGCAACGCCCACAGCAAAGAAATAGTCGACAACTACCCTGAGTTCGAGGGTAAAACCGTGAAAATTGCGGGCAGAATTCTGTCCAAACGCATCATGGGCAAGGCCAGCTTTGCGCATATCATGGACGACACCGGCCGTATTCAGT
>ULOF01039821.1_pt1 | contig 10829 bp, 22 predicted proteins | sample 1952371 | NCBI WGS metagenome assembly ULOF01 (sample SAMEA4835597, study PRJEB28245) | human gut metagenome | biome: gut microbiome; material: fecal sample | place: Denmark | collected 2008 | reverse complement strand
ATGTTTCAACCGCCTATCTATTATTCCTCTACTGTAAGATTTCTGCTCCCGCATTTCGCACAGTAAGAGCCGCTCTTTGCGCCTAGTAAGCGTATTTCCTTTAGCATCTTGCTATCTCTTCGCCGCCATGCAATAACACCACAATTCGGGCATACAACACGATATTTAAACGTGTCCTTTGGTTTATAGATATCCATATATTCTTGTATGGTACTACTATTACAAAGCCGTGTGATATTAAATCCGTGCTTTGCAGCAGCGTTTGCGGCTCTTTTCCAACCGCCTGTATGTTTCATACCATCGTCTACACAATGGCACATCTCATGCATTATAGTATCACGCACAACCTTTTCTGATGAGTGTAAAACGAATGTCCAGTTCATCGTTATGGTATAGATGAATGCATTTGTTTTTATCTCTCCTGTTCTCATGTCAATAGACTGATTAACAAAATTCCTTGTAGTAGTACCTAAAGCCTTTTTTGCTTTGGTGTCTACCTTGTAACGAATAGTCCTATCCATTAGTTCTGTAAAGCCCTCTTTGATGAGTATATCCCTACACTCTTCCGCTACTCTCTCAAACTCTTTAATACTTGTCATTGTGTATACCCCTTTTCAGATTTTTCTGTACCTCTTTGGTACTCTTATATTATAGCATATTAATTTCATTTTGTCAATAGGTTTATCAAAAAAATCTAGAATATTTTTCTGTAAATAAATTCCTTTTAGAATTATTGTAATGTTGTAACAAATACTTGCTAGGATTAGAAGTTTATTTGTTACAACATTACAATAATTCTAAAATAATAACCGCCCTAAAAAGGCGGTTATTATTTGTTCAGTTAAATGTTATCTTGAGATATTCAGCAGTCGCATCTTTTATTGTGCTCTGCCTTATCTCGTTGACTGTTTAATTTGTCATCAATAACATTCTGTCACATCTGTTAATGCAATCATTTTACCGCTAACATAATGACACGGCTCAACTTGAACCCATTCATACACTAGCTTGATTGTGTTTTTATCATTAGAATAATACGCCATACCCATTGTTCTGTACTGTTTTATATCGCCATAACTAACGCATTTATAGCCTTTTGCTATCAACCTATTTTTAACGTCCTTATACGTTGCCTTTGTTTTAGTGCTGTAAATTCTATCTTTCATTGTGAACCTCCATGTATTTATTTCCCTTTCGGTAATTATATTATAGCATATTATTTTAGTTTTGTCAATAGGTTTATGAAAAAATTTTTAAAATATTTTTCACGTCTGCAAGCTCTCTTATATTAATGTTGCAACAAATATTCTTTAGTACTAAGATATTATTTGTTACAACATTATTATTCTAGCACTAAAAATACCGCCGGATGCACTCCGGCGGTATACACAATATATAATCTACATATTCATTAAAGTGGGAATTTTCTGCATCTTTTTACCTCTCTGTTACAATACCATGTTCTCAATATAACTAGCCTTGCTAGTAGTCGTGTATACGTTTCATAGGCGCTTCTCCTTTCTGCTATCCTACCTTGATAACGTTATCTGTGTTTATCGTGAGTATGTCAGGCACTTCACCATTGCTGAATGCAGACTTTGTGCAATACTGTTCGCACTCTGCCTTACTTGCAACTCTGCCGTTGATGTAGTAAAGACTGTGCATAGGGTTATTGTGGCTAACCGTACAACGTACGTAGTTTTTTTCGTTGTGCTTTATAAAGTAAGGGAAGATGTTCCATGTTCCCCATGGAAGCCCCGCATTTTCAGCGGGAAGAACTCCGCTCTCCCTCTTCTCTCTTGTTGACTTGATATTCTCATAGTCAACACCAAAGCGAACAACGCCCTTTGTTACCTTCGTAACCTTGATAGTATCCTTGAACGCTGCTCTTACGGGGAGTTCCTTCTGCCATGTCATAGCAGTAAAAGCTCCCGCTGTCATGCGCAGTACTTTTTTAGCGAGTTTATCAAAGTTCATGTTAAATCCTCCTGTTATTGTGTTTGGCTTGTTTGCCTTTCGTGATTATATTATATCACATCTTTTTGCGTTTGTCAAGTAGTTTTTGAAAAATATTTTAAATTTTTTATTCCCAATCCATAGGCGCGCAGGAAGCATCTTCGCCATAGTAGCAATTGGACTTGAAAACACAGTCGTGACAACTTCTCTGATACAGCTTGCTACAATAGTTTCTTAACGTGTCTATTGCTTCTCTCGCTTTGTCATGTTCCTCTTTTGCGATGATTAAACTCTGCTCATAACCCTCACAAGCTTTTTTGCTAGTGAACTGTTTGCCATCACAAGCTATGTACATTACTTTCATGTTTTATTCTCCTTTCGTTTCGGTGTCTTTATTATAGCACATACAACTTGATTTGTCAATAGGTTTATGAAAAATATTTGAAATTATTTTTTGCTATTTATTTCCAGCGGACGGACTCTTATATATTTGTTACAACACATATATCTAATCCAGCAGTCGGGAATAAATGTTGTAACAAATATATGTATATATAAAAAATCGGTAGCCGTCCTAAATAAATTCTATAAACGTGTATGTAAAATCCCGCTCATAGTGCTGTAACATATAAAGAAAACTCTATAACTTTTGCCATGGTATATATCTATATACATATTGTTTATAGATATAATATTGATATCATATTTCAGTATATGAGTATATCTTAGTATATAATATATACTATTTATGTTTTACAATATCGCTGTCCGAAACCCCTAAAACCCCAGAGATATCCCCAGACAAAACCCCAGAGGAAACCCCATGATTATGATGTAGATTTAGATTATGATATAGATTATCTAATTGTGATTTATTATTAAGGATTTATGATTATAGATTTATAATTAGGATTAAGAAAAAGATTAAGCTTCAGATTTGCTTTTCTCCTTTATTTCATTGACCTCAAAACTATCGGTATAGTTTTCAAAACCCTAAGAGATAGTTTTTTATGTTTGTTTTTATATGATAAACTACCCTATCCTATCTTTTAGGGATAGGATAGGGTAGTTATTGTAGTTGATTAGAGTATCATATTACAGCTATCTTATACTTGTTATCAAGCAGAAACGTCTGTAGGCTATTCTTTATGCACTCTCGTCTATCGTCACCACGAAATTCAAGAACTGTATTCCCGTGCTTGTCTACTGCATGAATAGGATATTTCACTTTGCTAGTTCGTACAATTCCATATAGCTTATCGTTTTTATTGGGTACGTCTAAAACCCATTCCATAGACCAACTTTTAGAATTACTTAAATAAACACCCTTAATATTCCTGCCATCGGGCAAATAGATAATGACAAAACTCTTTATATATCCATTTGCTATCATATACTTATTACACTCTATTATCCGTATAAGTGCGTTCACCTTGATTTCACCGTTGTAAACGTCATACCATACAGTATTCATATGTACTTGTACCCCCTAATAAATATAGCACCGTTGCTGTTGTGTATAATCATTACGCCGCTCTTTGTATCTACCCTAATACAGTAGCTGTTCTCTCTCTTAGGGTCGATATAATCAATAGCCAACTGCATCTTTGTACAGCAATATTCACTATCTCCTACTACAATAAAATCTTCCTTTGTAACTTCCCTATTATAGCTTCTATTCTTGATATCATCATAGGCAAACGAGCCTAAATAATATGTATTAGTGATTTTATAAGGGAATTTCATTTTAGATTTTTCGATTTCATTTGCAAAAAATGGATTTGTATTTTCAACTTTGTTTTTGGTGGCTATCCATATGCCACGTCCTTGATAATAGTATTTGTAATTGAACATTTAGATTTCCTTCCAGTTGTTTGCTTTAATTATTCTTCTCATATTTGCTACGCCTACAGGGTTCATAGAGTGTATATGAATAGGGAAACTACGTTCAGTTTCTTCAAGCCAATCAAGCAATTTAATGCCATCTCCACCATCTTTAGCATAGTCACCTAAATCATGGTCGAGATTTAATTCTACTATTGTAGAATTGTTTTCTATTAGGGCTTTTACTTCGTTCACGCTTTTGCACCATGTGTAACCCTCTGGTGTGGGTCTAATATCGTCTAGCCATATTTTCATAACAATGTTCCCTCCTTAATTTTAGTAATTATATTATACCACATAAATTTGTTTTTGTCAATAGGTTTATGAAATACAATTTATTTGATTAGAATTTGTTGTAATGTTGTAACAAATGAACATTACTAAGAGAATAGCCCCACTAAGTAAGTGGGGCTATGTGCTATACAGGCATCTGGACTTTTGAATAATAAATAGGAATAATTCCGAAAAGCCATATTGTTGTTATCTTAAAACACTTATCTCTGAAACCGCCCTCATTAATCCATTTTACTCTTCTAACAATCATAGTTGTTACCTCGCTTTCTTGAAATACTGCCTTATTGTTCCATACTGTGTTGACTGCCTATTAGGTAGACACACATAGTATTCTTTCGTTTTGGGGGACTGAAGGACTGTTCTGTCCTCGTACTGTATCATTCTCCTCCTACTGGTATAGCTACGCTCTACTGCTGTTCTGCCCTCGGTGTAGCCCCTTGCCCTTAACTCTCTCACTGTCATAGTAATACTTCCTTTCTGGTATTTAGGATTTCCGTTCCTTGTTGATTATATTATACCACATTTAGTTCCATTTGTCAATAGGTTTATGATTTTTTAATCTATTACCCATGTTTCGGGGCACTTGCCATATTCGCCAGTTTCTTCGCAGGTATCCCAGTAAGTACAATTCTTTACAAAGATACACTGCTTACAACTTGAACACTCTCCATATTTTCCCTGACTGTAGGCAATACAGTAAGCCTTTAGTGTGGCTATTGCGTTTCTTACCTCATTTTCGCTAGGTATGTTATCCTTCTGTATACTCATCACTTAACTCCTTTCAAGTTGCCTTTGTGGTATGTATATATTATATCACATCAAATTCAATTTGTCAATATGTTTTAGAAAAAATTTTTGAAAATTTCTTTTACCCCTTAGAAAATTCTCAACCTGTTTTTCAGTTTCAAACTTAGGAATACAATTTTGTATTAGTGTTCTCTTAGGGACATAGAAATATAAAATCTTACGGTCAATTTGAACATCTTCATCGCTGAACTTGATGAACTCTACCATTGCATAGCAATCAGAATTTTCACCATAGACCAAGCCAGAAACATCTATGTTGTAGTGTCCTATAATCTTCAAAGATATCACCTCACGCTCTTATCCTAGTGTAATAGTAGTTTTTACCACCTTTGTGCCAGAACCTAACCCTTTTACCATTCTTACATACATACGGTGTATACCATGGGTCATATTCTTCAATCTCAATTTTGGTATATCCGAACTTTCTTGTTGTCGCTAAAGCCTCACGAATTTTCTTTCTTAGGTCGCCTCTTTCGGCGTCTGCTATCCATTCCTCTGCAAGGTATGTGTCCATGTCGTTGGCTTCAAGTAGTTCGTTATAGGTCTTTTTGTATTCAGTTCTTACCATTCTTTCAAGGTCACTAGCTGTATAGCGTTTACCTATCTCCATCATTAAAAATACTTTTCTAGCAAGCGTCATTGTTTTTTCTCCTTTACTATTTCTTTGGTATGTATATATTATAGCATATTATTTCTTAGTTGTCAATAGGGTTATGAAAAATATTTTCTAGTAGTATTATCTTGTTACAACAATGTGTGTTAGTACTAAGAGTAATTAATGTTATAACAAGATAATGTCAAAAATATTTTAGGGGCTAATATTTCAAGCCCCTAAAGATTATCTCTTACATTTAGCAAGCAAGTCATTTAAACTTTTGTATATAGTATCGTCACCGTACCCTGCCATTAACAGATGAAAATCTTTCAGCCACTCATAAATTGTAGTATCGTCATCATCGTATGTTCTTATCCAGTTCTGCTCTGAATAAGTCTTGAACAGCGCCATATTTTTCTTGACAAAGCCCGACCAGTTGCAGACAATATTTTTGTCTGTACTCTCTACGAATACCTTCCTGACAAGCAGATTGTTAAATTTGTCATAGGGTTCAAGACTATCAAGGTTCTTTCCTCTCTTGATGTCTATACACACGGTCACACAGACATCAAATTCTGTATCGTATGTATCAATGTCAAGCCAAGTCTTTGAAATGCTGTCTGTGTCCATTCTTCCGCTCAGTCCATAAAGTGTTTCTCTTGCCATGATAATACCTCTTTCTTAGTGTTATTTAGTAGTTCCTTGCTACTCTTATATTATACACCATTATTCTATATTTGTCAATAGGTTTATAAAAATTTTCTAAAATTATTTTTCTGTCTTAGTGTTGTAACAAGTTATTCAGAATTATATAATGTTGTAACAAATATATTGTCCTAAGAGAAAAGGCGAGTTACCTCGCCTTTAATATCGGGTGATAATTGTTAATTATTTCAACTATCTTCTTATCTCCTGTCATGAATCTTGCGTAGAATTCTGTGCTAATACGTCTGTCAAGCCGCTCATTGCTTACAAACTCATCATAGCCTTTAACTTCCCATTTAGGGATATCGTTTATAGCATCAGGATTTTTTGCTACTTTTCTTTTCTCTACCTCTGTCATAACGTGTTCGGTTAGTGGCACATCTTTGTAGTATTCGATAGCATCCTGTATGATTTTACAATATACCATCTGATATACTGTCATGATAGGTGAATATACTACACTAGAGAAAGACCGCCTATCATCAAATGTCACTTCTTTGCCTGTGTCACGTCTGAAAACTCTTACCATTAAATTACCCCCTAGTCCTGCCTACCCCACACTCAGCCACGACTATTGCCGTGACCCGTGTGAAGTTCCGCTCTATTCCTTTATGTTAATATTATTATACCACATTTCAGATGATTTGTCAATAGGTTTATGAAATTTCTACACCTACTATCCTATCATCTTCTATATGATTTGTACCGTTGTTGTGTAGAATAACAGTAACTCTTTGACCTTGCTCAAATCCATCGCCACGGTATTTCCACTCTTCTCCGTCCTCATCTATTATGCAAACCTCGTCACCGTGTATGCAGTTGATATATCCTGTCTTAGTGTATTTCATTCCCACATCAAAAGTAGAAAAGAAATACAGCACCGCACAGCAGAATATAATCATAGCAAGAACGTCAATAATAGTTCTCAACACTCTATTCATTTTGCTACCTCTCTTTCCTGGTATGTGTATAGTATATCACATTTTTCTTTATTTGTCAATAGTTTTTTAAAATTTATTTTCAGAAATTCAAAAATGTAAAACCAAGATTTTATTCACCACTTTAACGCTACAATACCCCTGTTAGCGCGCACAACGCTCTGTAACGTGTTGTAACAAAATTTTAGTCAAACTATACTACTGTAATATACCCCTGTTACAGAGCCGTATATGCTTAAATAGAACGTGGTGTGTTGTAACAAATAAAACTAAAGAGAAAAGAAGTAGTTTGTTACAACAGTAAAATCCTAAAAGAAAATTAGGCGGTATATTTCAACCGCCTAATCATTAGTGCTTAGGGAAGTAAACTGACTGTCCCTTTTTCATATGCCAGCAGTACTGACATTCAGCGCATTTACCGTTGCACTTTTGTGCAGTATCGGGAATTTCCCTGTTATCCCTGTTCTTGAACTCTACCCATGCAGTAGGGAAGTTATAAGGATTGTAGCACTTCCAGTCGCCCCAGTTACTAAAAACAATGGATAAGTTTTTAGGAATTTTGTGACCGCTATATACATAGTCGTTGACTATCTCATACTTTTTAGTAAAGCAGAGATAATGTGTGCTCTTATTTGCTCTTGCAACTGCACACATACCATCAAGGTATTTTGGGCTGATGATATCGCCAGATGAATGCCAACGGACATATTTATTCAGTGCAGTTCTAACTCTAATTTCATCAAAGTAAAGTGCAGAGTTGGAGCAAAAAGCCTCGTAATTATTTTTGATAGCAGTCGCAACGTTGGTAAATGTAAAGTTACCTCTACAAGCATAGCACCCCTTTTTGCAAGGAGCGTCCGCTCTACAGGTCATTCCAGCAGGAAGGTTGATGTTAGGAATAGCCATTCCCAGTTTAGCATTTCCGTTACCTATAGTTACAAAGTTGTTCATTTCAAAATCCTCCTAAAAGATATCCGGTTTGTTTACCGTGATTATATTATAGCATATTAAATTCAATTTGTCAATAGGTTTATGAAAAATATTTTATGTAAATTTTTGGTAGTATTAATCTAGCATAATATAGTGTTGTAACAAAAGAACAAGTTCAGCAATCGGAGAAATTAAATTTATTTGTTATAATATTTATATATGTGTATATGAAAATCGCCCACCATAACAGTGAGCGAAATTCTATTTACTTTTTTCTACAGCTTACTATCTTGCTGGGACTATTTCCAGAAGGTTTGAAACTCTTGTATGTCTTGTTACCTACATGAATACTATTGACATTATCCGTATCATAGTATACCATATAGGTATTAGTATTAGTGTCATACTTTACAGATTTAATCTTACTCATGTTACATATCCTCCCAATTAGCATAGTTAGGAACGTAGGTATCATCATACCAACCATAATCTTCATTAGGAATATTCCAGTCTGCAAATGCTATGCTATCATAGTCAGGATTATCTGCTGTGTTCTCTCCAGACATAACGGCATAGTAAACTTCGCAAACGTCCATATCTTTGTAGCCATTGAAAGTGACTGTGCTACTGTATCTGCTAAGAACATCATCAACATCTCTGGAGAATACATTGTCACTGTCTACTGCCGCGATTACTTCGTAGTCCATGTTGTCAACAGCGTAGTTATATCTTGTTTCTTCGCTGTAATCTGTTGCGCTCCTAAGAACATATTCTACTCGTCTAATTTCTACCACTGCGTTTACCTCTCTTTAACACTTTACCTTCGGCTATGTATATATTATATCATAGCCGAAAGGCTTTGTCAAGTACTTTTTGAAAATTTATCACCACCAACAAGAGTAATAAAGCGCCTGATTGACGAAATCTGTAGTCTGGATAATTTCTCTAAAATCTGCCCTGATAGATTTTAGAGATTCATAATACCATTTGTCATATTCAGTACTACCAAAAAAGAAGCCACTATGTGTAGGAAGTAATTTCTCTGCAAGAAATTCTCTGTTGTGTCCTCTGGCTTTAAGAATATCATTTGCCCTACCAATGAACTCATAAAGAACTTCATACGGCACTTCTACATAAGTGCAGTTCATATTAGGGTCTGCACCAGTCTGTTCAAGTATGAAGTGATGAAGCATATTCTGCTTTCTCCAATAGGCTACCTCGTCTGTTTTGCTATCAAAGGAAACAACGTGGTTATCCTCTTTGATAGGCTTGCAAGTCTTGTTGTCTACTCTAACCATGTACATATCAAGCCATTGTATTATCCTCCTAAGAAATGAACTGTTGTTTTGTTAAGGTTTCTTACCTTGATATTATTATATCACATACAACTTCATTTGTCAAGTGCTTTTTGAAATTTTCTTTTAGAATTTTTATTAGATTTTTAGTTTTTGTTTTCTGACTTTGTATATTTGTTACAACATTTGTATATCCTAAAAGAAAATAGCCGCAAATACTTGCGGCTACATATTATATAGTGTTCTCCTTAGCTTAAAATATGTTTATGTTCTTCGAGAATTTCCATAAGAGATTTACTAGCTTCATTCTCATCTTCTAAGTTACTTTCAAACAACGGTTCTATACTGGCGATAAAATTAACTCCACCATAATTAATAAGAAGTTTTCCTGTATAGGGAGAGCCTGTTGCAACTTCAAATCCCTTAACATCGTTCAGAACATAAAATATCCTCTGAGTTACATCGCGATTTCTTCTATCCATAGTAAAAAATCCTCCTTAGAATACAGATGGTTCTTTTGCCCTTATCATAAATACAGCTTCGGGTAAACGTATGTCTGCGCATTGAAGAGCCATACATCTTGCAAGTTCATAATTGCCTTGTATGTTTGTGTAAAATTCCCGTGCGTCCGCTTCAGTAACACAAGTACCGACAATTTTTTCTTTGCCGTTGACTTTGCATATAATATCATAATGGGTAATTCCTGCGTTGTCTATCATAGTATTCCTTCCCCCGTTATATGATTTCGATTATCTCGCCATTAGATAGGATTTTCTTATCTCCGTTCTTGATAGCTAATTCAAGTTCATCTATCTTAGCCTTATAAGCAGTAAAAGTAGCTAAGTAATTTAACTCGCTGTCAAGATAATCATGCATATTGCTATACACACGGGTATTAGCATAATAGAAGTCGATATAATCCTCATAAGAATTCATCGTCTTTCTGCTGTTATCTCTGATAAACTCCGTTATTTCTTCCCATACGTCAAGAGTTCTGGACACCTTGCAATTCTTTTCAACATCATTACGGAGGACAGCGGCTGTTTCTCCAATCATAGGTTCTTTGTCGATTTCAACTATTGCAAACTCGACATTAGGTACGCTTTCCAAACAACAGCACTTGTTGATAGTGTTTTTAGCAAAGTCATAGTTATTTTTGTTAATGTCACAAACTGTTTCTGCGGTGCTGAGTTCTGCATATTCTCCTAAAGTCTTTACATAAGATTTGTTGGTTATTGCTTTTACTACATAAAACTTCATTGCGTTATTCCTTTCTCGGTAGGTTTCTTGATTACTCTTATATTATAGCATATCAAAATAGATTTGTCAAGTAGTTCATGATTTTTTTAACTTTCTTGTGCCTCTCTCCACTCCTTTTCATTGTATTGCTTTGACAGCCAAGTCTGTATTGACACGGACGGTGTG
>ULOF01004134.1_pt1 | contig 10870 bp, 7 predicted proteins | sample 1952371 | NCBI WGS metagenome assembly ULOF01 (sample SAMEA4835597, study PRJEB28245) | human gut metagenome | biome: gut microbiome; material: fecal sample | place: Denmark | collected 2008 | reverse complement strand
TCTGTAGGGAAAGACATGTCATTGACGGAATGGCGTGGATGGGGCTTGCCCAGCTGGAAAAATGTCAGTAAGTACGGGTTTTACATTTTTTTATGTTGAATACAATTTTATCAGGTCTGGGTACTGCCGGGGTTATCGTTATTGTGATCCTGTTGTTCAATTTCATGATTTTTGTTCATGAACTGGGACACTTTTTTGCTGCGCGATGGAGGGGAATGTATGTGGATCGGTTCCAGATTTGGTTTGGCAAGCCATTGTGGAAGAAGACGATCAATGGCGTGCAATGGGGACTGGGGTGGATCCCTGCCGGCGGATTTGTGTCTCTGCCCCAGATGGCGCCGATGGAGGCGATCGAAGGGGAGGTGGAACTTCCCAAGGATTTGAAGCCGGTAACGGCTCTGGACAAGATTATTGTAGCGGCTGCCGGACCGGTTTCCTCGTTTTTGCTGGCGGTGGCGTTTGCTCTGGTGGTATGGGGATTGGGTAAACCGGGCGTAGAGTTTCCTGTGACGACTGTTGGGTATATTCCTGCCGATTCTCCGGCTGCTGCATCGGGATTGAAGCCGGGTGACAAGATTCTGGAGATTGACGGTAATCCTGTAACGCAGTGGACTGGTAATATGGAGGGGGTACGGGAACGTATTATGCTGGGTGAAGGGACGAAGATCCGTTTCCTTGTCCAGCGTCCCGGTGTGGACAAACCGCTTGAATTCGAGAGTGGGTTCAAAATTCCTGAAACCAGATGGTGGCAGAGAAGCGCAATGCGTCAGATAGGGATCCTGCCTGCCGGTTCCTGTGTGGTCGGTGAAGTCGTGGCGGGAAGTCCGGCGGAGAAGGCCGGTTTGAAGTCGGGAGATGTTCTGATGGCATTGAACGGTGAGAAGTTGTGGAGCCCGGCGGCAGTTGCGTTATCGGCAAAGGCAGGCGTTCCGATGAAGTTGACCGTGCGCCATGCTGACGGCAAGGAGTCTATCGCGGATGTGACCCCTGAAATTCCCGCGAATTGGAAGGGACATTCCGAGGCGCGGGCCATTACGGGAATTCAGTGGAAGTTGGGAGATGAGATCAGGGAGACGACTTTATATCCGACTCCCTGGGAACAGGTCGGACAGAGTTTGAAATGGATGGGGGATACGATGAAGAAGGTTTTTGCCCCCAATAGCGATATAAGTATGGAGCACCTGAGCGGTCCTATCGGTATTGCCGGGTATTTTTACAATATGCTTCAGACGGATGGAGGCTGGAAACTGGCGTTGTGGTTTGCCGTAGTTTTGAATATCAATCTGGCTGTCTTGAATATTCTGCCTCTGCCCGTGGTGGATGGCGGACACGTTGTTCTGGGGACGGCGGAGATTTTACTGAAGCGTCCGGTGAGCGGACGGATCCTGGATTTTGTGCAGACGGGGTTTGTGTTCCTGTTGATGGGTTTTTTCCTGTTCGTATCGTTCAAGGATGTGGGGGATTTCTTCAAGCCGTCTGATGCTGAAAAGGAATTGCCGGCTCCTGTGTTTGCTGCGGTGGCCGGATCTATCTCTTCGGGAACGGCTTCTGTTTCCCAAGATTGATTGTCAGGATTTTTGGGATTGAATCTCAATGAGTTCTCTCGTCTATTCGTTCGCCGTTTATACCGTTCTGTCGCAGTTTACGCCCGGCCCCAATAATTTGATGGCTATGGCGAACGCCTCCCGCCATGGTGTAGAGGGTACCCGTCGATTCACGATTGGGGTTGTGTTGGCCAATGTCGTGTTTCTGTCGGTATGTTGCTTGGCGCAGGAGTATCTGCGCCGTCTGATTCCTGAACTGGGACCGTGGATGAAGTGGGCTTCCTGTGCCTACATGGTTTTCCTCGGGATCATGATTGCCAAGGATGCCGGAAAAGGCGGGAATGGGGAATTGCCTTCCTTTTCCATCAACACGGTGTTCAAAGGGTTTATTTTGCAGACAATCAACCCGAAACTGATTCTTTTTTGCCTGACGGTTGCCGGAGGATATCTTATTCCTATTGCAGACGGTCATCCGTGGATTCTTGTTCTGTTGATTGCGTTTATGGGAGGTTCGGCCTACGTGGCGAATACGATGTGGGCTGTTTTTGGTGCCGGAATCGACCGTTTCCTGTCAAAGTTCAGGAAGGAAATCGATTGGGCGATGGCTATTCTTGTCCTGTTGTGCGCTATTGAGATGGCGACATTCTGATAAAAAAACCGCAAGGACAAAGATTCCCCTGCGGTTGGAAGTTGTGAATGATGGAGGGCGGTCGTCTTTGGTCCCTCCGATGTTTGTCAGGGGTTTATTCCAGCTTTTTCCAGGGAAGGGCGGCAAGGAGATCGTCATACCCCAGTCCTGTACCTTCCGGGACGGTGATGACGGGAGCAAGACCGCCCAAGGCTTCGATGAAGGCATCTTTTTTGAAGAGGAGATGAGTGCAGAGTCCGCAGAGGGGGATTTCTTCGCTGGGAGTGTCCTGATAGTATTGAGCTGCCGTGTAGGTGGCCCACAGCTGTCCGATGGGATGGTCCATGAACGAGGTGAAGACATGTTTCCCCGAGCCGGGAGACGGCATTTTTTCCCGTGCAGGTTTGATGATGCGGATGGGAGGGGAGGTTGTATCCAAATGAGGCTGGTGGTCCAGGTCGGAGCCTTGATCGTAGGCTAGGCGCATGCCTTCCGACATGAGGCGGGACCAGCTTTCGCGGGTGTAGGGGCAAGGATCTTCGACGAAGTCGACCAGCTGCCGCAGGGAAGGGGACATCTCCCTCCAGAATTCATCGGCTTCCCGTTCGTTCAAACTGGAGTTGAAGTCGATTCTCCAACGCCAGTTCGGGGCGATGGATGCCAGAGTGGCAAGTCGTTCCAAGGTAGATTTCGGGCTCGACATCGCTTTGAGCTTACCGGCCCGGAAGCCATTGATACCCATGATGCGGACGGAAGCCGGGCTGACACACGGCGGCAGGGTTGCGTGGCTCTCCGGAATATTCAGTCCGTGCAGGAGGTTGATTCCCTTGTGCCGGGCGTCTGCATCGACATTGGCGCATTTCAAGGCACGCTTGCCGAGAGTAAGCGGGGAGCCTGCTTTGAGTGCTTCCAGTTCTTCATCAAGAGTCGCATCACCGAGTTCGGGCCAGGGATGGATACATCCCACGCCTCCTTCGTCCGTCATGATCAGGGCACCATACCTGTGGAATTCTGCTGCATGGGCATTCAATTGCCCTTCGGCGATCAATGAGTAAATATGGTAAAACACAGTTCTCCAATTACCATATATAAAAGAATTTGTCACGATTAAAAGGAAATCTGATGAGAGAGAATATCTGAATCCGTTCGTTTCTCCGTTAAAAACCCGGTGGGGAATTTTCTGAAAATTATCGCCAAACGTGACGATTTCGTGTAAAACCTCCGTGGCGTTGCACGCGGATGCCCTCCGCCCGCCAAAACCACTACCATATGGACACAATATATTGGATTATCATGATCGCATTGATGCTTCTGGCATCGTTCGATCTTATCAATGGAGTTGCCAACGATGCGGTCAACTTCCTGAATTCGGCTATAGGTTCCAAAGCGGCACCTGTGCGCGTGATTCTGACGGTTGCATCGATCGGCGTTTTGATTGGCGCTGTTCTTTCGAGCGGCATGATGGAAATTGCCCGAAGCGGGATTTTCAATCCCGGCATGTTCACCTTCCATGAGGTCATGTTCCTGTTTCTCGGGGTGATGATTGCCGAGGTGATTTTGCTGGATACCTTTAATACGTTCGGGTTGCCGACTTCGACGACGGTTTCGCTCGTTTTCGGATTGCTGGGATCGTCGGTGGCAACGTCCCTCTTCAAGATTTATTCCGATAGCGGCAAGAATGCTCTTGGGCTTTTAGAATATATCAATACGGACAAGTGCATTGAAATTATCAGCGGTATTCTGCTCTCTGTCGTCATTGCTTTTACCGTGGGCACCATTGTGATGTGGGTATCCCGCCTTGCCTTTTCTTTCCGCTATCAGAAACCGTTCCTCTGGGTTGGTTCCCTGTGGTGTGGTTTGGGAATGACGGCGATTTGTTATTTCGCTCTGTTCAAGGGTATGAAGAGCATGCCGATCATGAATCCGGAGTTCCTGGCGATGCTGGACAAAAACATGGGGATTTCCCTTCTGTTGACTTTCATCGGATGTTCCGCATTCATGGCTATCCTGCAGCATCTCTTCATGGTGAATATTTTGAAACTGACCGTTCTTGCTGGTACTTTTTCCCTGGCACTAGCTTTTGCCGGCAATGACCTTGTGAACTTCATCGGCGTTTTCATGGGAGGGCTTGGCGCGTTTCAGATTGCTATGGACCATGTGGCGGCAGGCGGCAGCCTTGCAGGACTGCATATGGGGCAGCTTGCCGGAGAGGCTCATGCGAATCCAATGATTTTGCTGACAGCCGGAGGCATTATGGTCCTAGCCCTTTGGTTTTCCAAGAAAGCCCGTAGCGTCATTGCTACGGGTGTCGAATTGTCCCGTCAGGGAGATGGAGGCATTGAACGTTTTGGTTCCGTGCCTCCGGCACGCGCAATTGTCCGTTCGGCCATTGCAATGGGAGCGGGAGTGAAGAAGTTGATTCCAGGGCGTATGCTCGTCCGGATAAACCACCGCTGGAATCCGGCCCCTATTCCGCTGGAATCCAAAGATCGGGTGGCATTTGACTTGATCCGGGCAACGGTGAATTTGACGGTGGCCGCCATGCTGATTACTTGGGCGACATCCTACAAACTGCCATTGTCCACAACGTATGTAACCTTCATGGTTGCCATGGGGTCTTCATTGGCTGACAAAGCCTGGGGCCGTGAAAGCGCCGTGTACCGGGTAACGGGGGTTTTGACGGTGATTTCCGGTTGGTTCATGACGGGGCTTGCCGCGTTTACCATGGCTGGCATCATGGCGATCATTCTTCACTACGGGCAGGGATATGCTATTTTCCCCATGCTGGCATTGACAGTGTTTATCCTGGTGAAGTCCGCCGTGTTGCACCGCCATCGCGAGAGCAAGTTCTCTCAGGAACGTTTCGATGAAATTACGGAAGACAACATCATCGACGTTTGCAACAAGCAGGTATCCGACAGTGTGAGCACACTGACGAAAATTTATTCCGAAACCCTGGATGCCTTGATCCAGCAGGATCGCAAGGCTCTGAAAGAACTGGCCTCCGATGCGGAGGATCTGGCGACGACCAGCAAGGAACACCACAAGTACGACATCCTTCCGGTACTTTACAAGATGCAGTCCCGCTCGCTGGATACCGGCTATCATTTCGTCCAGGCACTGGATCATTTGAATGAGGCTGTGGCAAGCCTCCAACAGTTTACCGATTTTATTTTCTCCTATGTGGACAACAATCACACGCCGTTGACGGTTGACCAGACGTCTGATTTGAAAGAAGTGCATCAGGAGATGCTGAAACTGCTCAATGACGTGTCGCTGATGCTCAAGACGAGTAACTACTCCAAGTTCGACTTTACCGTGGTTGCCCAGGAGCAGTTGTTGCAATTGATTGCCCGTGCAACCAAGCGACAGATCAAGCGTGCGCAGAGAAACCAGACGAGGACGCGTTCCTCGATTCTGTACCTCAATATGCTTCAGGAGATCCGTTTTATGGCTGTCCAGCTTAGAGCATTGGCCAATGACCAGCGCAATTTTGTGACGGCTTGATTTCAGTTGAGAATCCTGTTTTTCACAAGGGGGGGGCCATACGATAGATGGGACACCTCTTGTTTTTCCCCGGCTCTGGCAGGCTTTTCAGAAGGTAGACGTAAGATTCTCCGGGAAATGTATGACAAATACATTAGCTTTATGAAATTTTTTGAAAGGTTCATTCCGATACTACGTATTTATGGATGAAGAGACGCCCCACGAAAGAGAATGAATTAAAGAGAGAGAATCATTCTTTAACAGTAGGTGTTTTTCATAGGTAGTAGTAGCTGAGTCTCAGTTGTAAGAAATTGCAACTGAGACTCTTTCTATTGTTGAGAATGACTTTTCCTTCGAGCCTGGCGAATTCCCATGTTTCGCCCGGACTGTATGGGTAAAGCAAAAGCCAATCGTCTCTTGCCCTGATGCAATGTTGTAGCAGCCCCCCGTCACTGGAGTTGAGGTGTGGCCGGGCGAAGAAATCGTCAAGTCATACAGGTACGCTTTTTCCGGTAGGATGGAGTGGGTACTTTCTTCTTAGTGAGGAGGATAAGGGATATCATACGGGAAGGTAAAGGATAAGACAGAAAAGGCTTTTCTTTTGGGGTGCTTTGCGATACAGTATTTGCTCCGATATATTATTGGTTATTAACTCCATTATAATCTGCCATGAGCAAAAACGATACACACAACACCTGTCCTGCTGAAAAACAAATGACTGGAGCTGAAGTCCTAGTCGCTTGCCTAGTCCGCGAAGGTGTCGATGTCGTCTTTGCCTATCCGGGAGGTGCCAGTATGCCGATGCACCAGGCTCTCAGCCATGAACCGCGCATTCGTACGATTCTTCCCCGGCATGAACAAGGCGGCAGCTTTGCTGCGGAAGGGTATGGTCGCGTAACCGGCAAGCCCGGTGTGTGCATTTCCACTTCCGGCCCTGGGGCTACGAACATGATTACCGCTATTGCGGACGCCTATCTGGATTCAACTCCTCTGGTTGCCATTACCGCACAGGTGATGACCAGTCTGATTGGGCGCGGCGCTTTCCAGGAAACCGACGTGTTCGGCATGACGGCTCCAATCGTCAAGCATAGCTATTTGGTGACTGATCCGAACGAAATCCCTCGTGTACTCAAGGAAGCTTTTCATATTGCCCAGACGGGACGTCCCGGTCCTGTGGTGATTGATATGCCGAAAGATTGCCAGGAAAAATTGATTACTCCGGATTTCGATCAGCCGATGGATCTTCCTGGCTATCATCCGGTTCCTCCCTGTCCGTCGGAACGTCTCAAAACGATTATTCCCTTATTGCTTGAGGCCAAGCGTCCGGTGATTTATGCCGGCGGTGGTATCATTTCCGCCGATGCCTCCGGCGAGTTGCTTGAATTTGCCGAATTGGCGCAGATTCCGGTTGCAACGACGCTGATGGGCGTGGGGGCTTTTCCGGAAACGCACGATCTTTCACTGCGTTGGCTGGGTATGCACGGTGCCGTGTTTGCCAACAATGCGGTGAATGAAGCCGATGTGGTTATTGCTCTTGGAGCGCGTTTCGATGACCGGGTGACTGGTAGTGTGGCTCAGTTCTGTCCCAATGCTACGATTATTCATATTGATATTGACGCCAGCGAAATCAATAAGAACAAGGTGGTTCAGTACCCGTTCCGGGCCGATGTCAAACAGGCTTTGCAGGTGTTGATCGACGGTTTGAAAGATGCCGGTTGCCAGCGAAAGAGTTCTGGCTTCGACCGTAATCCCGACTGGTTCACGATCATCGACGAATGGAAGAAGCTTTGTCCTTTCACCTATGAAGAGCGTTCCGGGTATATTTCTCCCCAGTACGTGATTGAAGAATTATACAATCAGACGGCCGGTCTGGATCCCATTATCGCTACCGGGGTGGGCCAGCACCAGATGTTTGCGGCGCAGTTCTTCAAGTTTGCCAAGCCTCGGCGGTTGGCAACTTCCGGAGGGCTTGGCTCCATGGGATATGGACTTCCTGCCGCAATGGGAGCCCAGATGGCTTTCCCGGACAAGCTTGTCATCAATATCGATGGTGACGGTTCTATTTTGATGAATATTCAGGAACTGGCGACGATTCATGTGGAGCGCATGCCTGTCAAATGTATTATCCTGAATAACCAGCACCTTGGGATGGTGGTGCAGTGGGAAGATTTGAAGTACGATTCCAACCGTGCCCAGACCTTCCTGGCCGACCCTCATGACCAGTATGATCCTACCCACCACACCGAGGAGGTCATTTATCCCGATTTTCCCACGGTATGTGCCGGATTCGGCATCAAATGCGAACGTGTTGTGGACAAGGCTGAATTACCGGCTGCTATCAAACGCATGGTGGAAACGCCTGGTCCGTACGTACTTGATGTCATGATCCCTCATGATGTCCATGTCTTGCCGATTATTCCGGGAGGCATGTCCTACAAAGATGTCATTCTGGAACGTATCGCCGGAGACGGAACGGGTAAGAAGGCTTCCGATCTCGGTAAGGAAATCCCGACGGCTCTGTAAAGGGCCTCTCAAATAACGGTTTGTAGAATTCAATCAATCCCCTCTTTCTTTTTCCATGGAAAGGGGGGATTTTATTGTTATGACGTTTAGGGAGGGCGTTTTGAGGCGGTCCCCCCCCTCTTAAAGGGAGGTCGGATAAAACAATGAAAATCCTCTCATGCCGTCGGACTGAGAGGATTCTTTTCTGAAAACGGAACAATCAATTTTTCTTTTTCACAAAATCCGCAGGATAACTGATTTTGTTGATGATTTCATCGTTTTTCAGCCGTATCCAGGTTTTGAATCCTTTTTCTCCTTCGGTCAATTCAATAACTCGGGCGCCGTTTGCCAGATTGTTGTAAACGGTATTGCCTCCAGTGTAACGGCCATATGCCAGCAGGATGCCTTTCCAATCGACAGCATAATCATTGTCATGGTCGTGGCCGACAAATATCCCCAGGATGTCCCTCATTTCTTTCATGGAGGCAAACAGGCCGGAGTTGAGCTGGGGAGCGCAGATTTTTTCCTTACGCGTACCTACCAGGATGGCTGTTTCATCCGAGGCGGCTTGGCTGTATTCCGGTAACGGGATGTGAAAGAATGCCAGCGAGGGCAGAGGAGTACCTCCGTTTTGCTGAGTGTAGCGAGCGCTGTTGTTGCGATACCACTGAATTTGGTCGAATTTGATGTAATCGTAACCTCCTATTCCTTTGAGTTGTGAATTGGAGTGAGAGTCGAAACCGTACAGAACGGCTGTATCTTTTTTATTATCGGAAGATTTAATCGGCAGAACGAAATTGGTGACACCGGAGAGGCTATCGACGGTGGAAGTCATGTTGTACGGTACGGATTCGATGATCCTGAACAGTTGCTCCCGTGACAATCCCTGCTCGTTGTCATGGTTGCCAAATGTCACGGCAAAGGGAATCTTGCGCTTGGAGGGCAGATCCAGGATCGTCCGGAATCCTTCTTCCGCCGGCTTTCCGAAGATAACATCCCCCGTGAAGACGACCAAATCGGGTTTTTCCGTATCCAGGACTTCATTGATTCTCTCTATGGCAATACTCGATTTCGGATTGTTGTAAATGTAATGAACATCGGTAAACTGGACAATTTTGAATTTGCCGTCTTCATTGAATTTCAGCGAGGGACTTAATGCTTGGGCAATAGGAAGAATTCCCAGCAGGAGAAGCATCCCCATAAATGCGGATTTTGTTTTCATGATCAATGTTTTTGAAGGACAATGGCTTTTTTACATGTTAATTGATGGTGATGTCGAATTGGTCATACTGTTCCGTTCACCCAGGCATTGTCGGCTAAACTGGCGAGTGCTGGCAAAAGGTGCCGGATTGTGTTGTAAAAAAATCAGAAATAGTCCAATCTTACCCATATAAATTTATGATTGTTCCGATAGGATGTCAAGTCAAATGACAGTGGCATCATTACGTTGCTTACAGATGAGGTGGCAGTGCCTCTTAAATCGATTATCCCAGCATCACGGTAAAATATCGTTGGCAAAAAAGATTAAAGGTCTTCAACCGGAACTTGATCAAACTGTTGCATCTGGAACTTGTCCTCGAAACCTCAATTTTTGATTGATTTTGATTATCAATCAGTTCCAAGAAAATAAATTTTAGAATCCATATTGAATTGAAATTTTGAAATAATATGTTTAATTGTTTGTATCGATTTTTTCTGAAGGCAATCGATTGAACTATTAACCAGTATGATCCAGTCTATGAACTATTATTCTCTTGCGAAGACGCTTATTTGTACGGCCATGGTAACGGGCGGTACCGCTTATGCCGGGACGAATGCAACGATTGTTACCTACCAGTCGCCGCAACCCGTATCCAAGCTATTGGTGCCGGTGACACCCAAGGCAGGGACGAATCCATTCCAGGGTTCGGTAAGCGTAGGCTATGCAACAAAATATACGTCTCGTGGCTTGGCATTCAAGGACTCGGGGAGCGATAACGTTATTCCGGTGGAACTTCTGGGTAAATATCAGATCAACGACAAGTGCGCGGCGATTGCAGGTATCAAATATGTCTGGATGACAGCCAATCGGTTTGATCATGGTCGCGCGAATACGGGAGTGACGGATGAAGGTTCTGCTTTTATTGGAGGCGAGCACAAGTGGAACGATAAACTGACAACGTCCCTCTACTATTCGTTTGTCAATGGAGGGATTCCCGGATCCTTGAATGATTATGGTGCCAGAAAGGATAGTTCCGGCTTCATCTTCAATAGTTCAAAGTTGGAGGAGCATAGTGTCGTTGCCAATATTCATTACGATTTCGACAAGGCGGAGAACGGGTGGTTTGTCAATTCGAACGTGCGGTATACGTTTCGATGGATGTCCGGTTGGTGGTTCGCCAATACATTGGGATACCAGTATGAAATGACCCCGCAGATGTCACTGGTCGTCTCGGGCACGTGGAATGCTACGGCGGGGTATTTTGCCGGAAGTTCATTGAATGCGAATGGTACTCAGGGAATTTCCCTGGATGTGGCGTTGCCGCTTAAAACTACTCAAAACGTGACAGTAAGACCGTTTGTCAGCGCTCTCTGGCTGGGTAACGGCGGTATGGCAGCCAATCACCGTGGTGCAACGGAAAGAAAGCCGTACCACAAGGTGACGCAGGTGTACCGCAATTTTACACCTGTGTTCGGTGTAAACGTCATGTACAGTTTCTAACAGGCATTT
>ULOF01036719.1_pt1 | contig 10910 bp, 10 predicted proteins | sample 1952371 | NCBI WGS metagenome assembly ULOF01 (sample SAMEA4835597, study PRJEB28245) | human gut metagenome | biome: gut microbiome; material: fecal sample | place: Denmark | collected 2008 | reverse complement strand
CCGCGGATATGAAAGGTCAGCTTATCGCCACCATCGAAGGTATGGAATACCTTCTCTCCACCGGTTGGACGCCTGAAAGAGACGTTTACATCTGCTTCGGCCACGACGAAGAACCTATGGCAAGCCGCGAAGGCGCGCCTAAGATCGTCGAATGGCTCAAATCTCAAAACATCGAACTGGAATTCGTCATCGACGAAGGCGGCGCGGTTCTTGACGGCAGTCTGCTGGGCATCAACAGCCTCGTCGGCATGGTAGGCACCTGCGAAAAAGGTTACTGCGACTACACCCTCACCTGCGAAAAGGCGGGCGGCCACGCATCTAACCCCGCAAGACCTTCCAACCTCTATCTGCTCAGCAAGGCAATCTGCAATCTCGAAAAGCACCCTATGCCTGCAAAATGGACGCCGGTTACCAAAGAAACCTTCAAGGTTCTTGCTCCGCACATGAAATTCGCGTTCAAGTTCCTCATGGTAAACCGCGATCTTCTGGGCTGGCTCATCAAACCGGTTCTCACGATGATTCCTATCACAAACGCCATTCTGCGCACGACCTTTGCTCCTACGATGGTTCAGGGCAGCGACACCCCAAACGTTCTGCCGCCTAAATCCACCGCCAACGTCAACTGCCGTATTCTGACCGGCGAAACCGTGGAACAAGTCGAAGCGCACATTCAGAAAGTGGTCGGAAAACACGTCAAGGTTTCTCACGATCTTTGCAACAACCCTACCCCGATCAGCCCGACCGACGCCGACAGCTACAAAAAGCTCAAGGGCGCCATCGAAACCACCTTCGACAACATGCTGGTTGCGCCTTATATGTTCGTTGCGGGCGACGACGCAAGGTTCTACGTTCCTGTTTGCAAAAACATCTATCGCTTCACTCCGTTCGTTTACACTCTCGACGATCAGAAACGTATTCACGCGCTTAACGAAAGAAGCGGCGTAGACGATCTTAAAAAAGCCACCGTTTTCTTTATCAACGCCATGAAAGCCATGTGCTAAGGAGAAATATATGAACAACGAACTTTTAAGATCAAAAGCAAAATCCGAGCTCGGCGGCAAGCTTTTCGGCGAAACCTGGCTCACCATGGCGCTTATCTGCCTGCTTTACGGCATCATCGTCGGTCTCGGCAGTTCCCTTTCCGTTGGTTTCGGCGACGAAGGTCAGTTCCGCTTCTCCTACGGTTCCATAATCGGTTTCGTACTCGGCGGCGCAATGAGCTACGGCCTGGCGCGCGTAACCGTCAATCTTGGCCGCGGCGGCAGCGCCAAAATCGAAAGCCTTTTCGACGGGTTCAAGGAGAACTTCACCCAAGCCATGATTCTCGGTATGGTAAAATATGTGCTCATAATGCTTTGGAGCTTGCTCCTCATCGTTCCTGGCATAATGAAGGCCTACTCCTATTCCATGGCCCCGTTCATTCAACAAGACGCCGACAACAAGGAATGGAAACATTGCCTCGTAACCTCCAAAGAGGTTATGGACGGCAAACGCAAACAGCTGTTCCGGCTGGACGTCGGCTTCATTCCGTACTATCTTCTCGGGCTTATCTGCCTCGGCGTAGGCGCGTTGTGGGTGGCCGCCTGGCACCACACCGCAAGGGCAAATTTCTACATCGAAAACGTCATGCCGTTTATTCCGGAGTTTAAAAAAGACTCCGCCGAGGGCGAAAAATCAGAAGCAGTGGTTCTCCCTCTTCTTAACGAAGAACGTCCCGTTTTCACGGGCGATCCGACCGAAAATCCTCCTGCAAACGACGATAAGGACGATAACGGCAGAACCGACGATTTGAAATTTTAATTAAAACACAAAAAAGCGGAGCCATCGCTCCGCTTTTTATTTTCTTTTTATCGGTTCAGTCGTCGCCTTTTGCATAGATTTTCAGGCATTTTTCCAGACATTCGGCCGTGTAATCGAGGCCTGTGTAAAGTTCTCCGTCAATGTCCACCACGGTCGTTCCCGCCGAAATTTCAAAGCGTTTCGCGGCGGCATATCTCACCTTGTCGGAACTGTTCAACGGTCTGTTCGTCGCAAGCTTCCAAAGCGTTTTCAGAAGCTTCAATCTCGGTGCCTTCTCAACCGCCACCAGATCGAGCAGTCCGTCGTCCACTTTTGCAGACGGCGCATAGTTCATTCCGCTTGCCATGCTTTTGCCGTTGACGACGGATGCGATTATGCCCGAAAAGCTCTCTTCTTTGCCGTCGTAACGAACGGTGAAATCGTACGTCGTTCCGCGCAAAATGCACTTTATTGCGTTTTTTGCGTAGCTGAAAGTCTTTTTATGCTTTTCTCTGTTGCACATATCCACGACGTCCGCGTCGATGCCGGCGTTTGAAAAGCACACCATTTTCACGCCGCCCACGTCCGCAACGTCAACGAGGCGCGTGCAGCCCGCCAGAATGGTTTTCGCCGCCTCCTCGGCGTCTGTCGGAAGGCCTGCGCTCCGCACGAAGTCGTTGCCCGTTCCGAGCGGCAAAATGCCCACGGCAACTTCTCCCAAACACTGCTCTCCCAAAACCTCAAAAAGCCCCGCGACCGCTTCGTTCAGCGTTCCGTCCCCGCCGGCAACCACCACGTTGTCTGCGCCCGACAACGCAAGTTTTGCGGCAATCTCCGTCGCGTGGCGGCGATACTCGGTTCTATAAACCCTGTACTCCGCTTTGTGGCTTTCGAAAATTTTCGCCACCGCCTCAAATTTTTTGCCTGCGGTTTTTCCCGCGGCGTTCTCGTTCAGAATGATGTTCAGCATTTTTCCTCCGGCGTTTTTGCCGCTTTTAGATTATTTACGGTTTATATTGTAACAAAAAACAAATTTTCTTGCAATTAGATTGAAAATCTTTTTTCGTTGTGGTATAATAAATATTGATTTCGACAGAAATTTTCAAAATTCAACTGCGTTTTGGAGAACAATGACAAGCACTACCGACAAATTAGTTATTCTTTTCGTGTTTGACATCATGGAAATGCAACTCACGGAAGACAGCGTTCTGGACATCTGCTGCAACGAAAACAACTGGATGTTGTATATCGATTGCAAGGAGGCTTTTTCCGAGCTTGTCGACGCCGCGCTTATCAGCATGACTCCAAACAACTCCAACGGCAGGCCGCTCTACGCCATCACCAACGACGGCAGTCAGTGCCTTGCGTCCTTCTACACGCGCATACCGTCCCACCTCAGGGATATGATCACCGACTACGTTCGTTCCAACCGCCTGAGAGTCAGAAAACAGCAGGAATATTTTTCCGACTACTACAAAAATCAGGACGGCAGCTACAGCGTTATTCTGAAAATTTTTGACGGCAATCAAACTATACTCGACCTTAAACTGAACGTCGCCACGCGCCAGACCGCAAAATGGATTTTCAAAAACTGGGGCGACAAGGCTTCGCAGGTTTACGGCAGCATTCACGAATTACTTATGGATTAAAAACGGAGAGGAAAAATGGCAGTTTATCACAACAAAGGCACTTGTAGCAGAGAAATCTTTTTCAGCGTAGAAGACGGCAAAGTCGCAGACGTCAAATTCATCGGCGGTTGCAGCGGCAATCTTCAGGGCATTTCCCGTCTCGTAAAAGGCAGAGACATCGACGAGGTTATCGAAACCTTAAAAGGCATCAAATGCCGCAACAACACTTCTTGCCCTGATCAGCTTGCGCAAGCGCTCATCGAGTACAAAATCAAAAACAATCTGTAGCGTTGTGTCAAAATAACGGTTTTCGCTGTCAGATTTGACAATTCAGTTTGCCAAGGAAAACTTTTTGATGTGTAACAAAACTCCGCCAAACGGCGGAGTTTTTCATTAAAAAAAGGCTTGATACACGGCGTTCACCGCTCTTTTGTAGTCGCAGGTGTCCACGCCCAGAATTATGTTTATCTCGCTTGCGCCCTGATCTATCATTCTAACGCTTATTCCTGCGTCCGCAAGCGCCGTCAGGGCTTTTGCTCCCGTTCCTCTTGTGTTTTTCATATTTTTTCCCACGACGGCCACAAGCGACAGCTCCCCTTGCACCGAAATGCTGTCGGGGTTTACGGCCGAGCGGATTCTGTTTATCACCTTTTCCATCTTTCCGCCGATCTCGCTTCCCGAAATCACCAGACTCAGGCTGTCAACCCCCGAAGGCAAATGTTCGTAGGATATTCCGCATTGCTCCAGCACCGACAGCAGTTTTCTTGAAAAGCCCACTTCCGCGTTCATCATCTGCTTCGAAATGTTCAGGGCAACGAGGCCCGTTTTCCCCGCAATGCCGGTTACCACCGCCGATTGCGCGTCCGCTTTGTCATCGGGCACAATCATCGTCCCCGGCGAATCCGGATTAAAGGTGTTTTTGATGTTTATAGGTATCCCCGCAAGCCGCACGGGGAAAATGCTCTCGGGATGCAAAACGTTCGCACCCATATACGCAAGCTCCCGAAGTTCGGTGTACGTCAGCGATTTCATCAGCTTCGGATGCTCGACAATCCGCGGATCTGCCGACAAAAATCCGTCGACGTCCGTCCAGTTTTCATAGACGTCCGCGCCGACTGCCCGCGCAACTATTGCCCCCGTAATGTCGCTGCCGCCCCTCGAGAAGGTTTTGACGTTGCCGTCGTCGTCCGCGCCATAAAACCCCGGGATAACCGCGCCGCCTGAAATCCGTTTCAAAATTTTAGATGCAAGGTCGTTTGAAAATTCGGGGTTGAAGCTACCGTCCATCGAAAATTTTACGAAGTCCGCGGGATCCACAAACTCGAATCCCAGATATTTCGCAAGGATTTTCGCCGACAGAAATTCGCCGCGGCTTGCGCAATAATCGGGATTTTCCGACACTCTGATTCTTTCTTCGATGTCAGCCAAAAACTCGCCTACGTCTGCGTTTATGCCAAGTTCTTTTTCCAAACAAAGAAAGCGCTCGCAAACTTTCGAAAAGCTTTTCTTCTCGTCGTTTGCTTGCGCCTCGCCAAAACTTTTATACAAAAGGTCGGTTATCTTTTCGTCGCCCGAAAATCGCTTCCCGGGCGCGCTGACAACCACAAATTTTCTGTCCGGATCGGACAACACAATTTTTGCCACTTGCCTGACGCTCGAAGCGTCTGCCATGCTCGTACCGCCGAACTTACAAACCCTTATACCCAATTCTACCTCAACTAGTCCTTTACTATTTTTTTGGCCTCCATATAATATCTTTTTTCTTCTGCTTCTCCCATGCTGAACGCTTTTCTCGGAAGTATGCCTTTCTCCAAAACGAATCTGAACAGTTCTTCTTTCGGGAACTTCGGCATCACCACGCCGACGCCCTCGTATCTTGCGGCCGTTTCCTTGAGATGGTCGATGCCGTGCACGAAATCCAACTCAATTTGCGGTTTATCCTTAAGATATTTGTCGATAAACTGCTGAATTTGCGAAATTGCCTCCGCTCCGTTTTCGGGCGCGGCAAACTTTCTGAATTCGCCGTTTACGAAAATTTTCACACTGCCCGTGCCTTTAACTTCTTTTTCGAACTCGGACAAAAAGTCCTCGCCCGCGCCTTTAAGCAGTCTGTGTATCGGTTCAAACGACAAACTTTTCTGGTGAATGTTCTGCACCTCCACCAAACAGTACCTTGCAGGATGATTTTCCGCCTCGCCTGCAGGCAGCCTTTTTTTCAGATCTTCGTAATGAGCCTTTGCTGTCGCAAGCGAATGGTTTCCGTCGCCCACGGCGAACAAAAAGTTGGTCGCTTTTCCGTATTTGGCCGTTTGAACGTCCACGTCAAGCAGCTTTTGCAGTCTATCCAGAACCTTCTCCGGTTCAGGGATTTTGTAGCCCTTAAGGTGTCCGCCGCCCATATTGAGGTCGGTGTCGTACATAACCTCGTAGCCGCCGCGTTTCTCAAATTCCGGTTCCACGACATCGAACTTGTCGTCGTCGATCAAAAGCATTATATGCGGAAGCTCCACCGACGCGTTCCGTCTTATTTCCTTTCTAGGCGGAATTCTTTCCAAAATGGTTTTTTCGGTAGCTTTTATGTATGCATCCGAAAACGGCGTGAAGTCGTACGCCTCCAGATCCACCGCAAGCATAATGCCCGCGCGGCCTTTGGTTTCGGCGGTATCTCGCTCCACCAGAATCATGGTGTCGGGGTGGTTTTCGAAAACGCCGTCCGACACGTATTTTCTCATCGTGCGGTTGATGTTTTCTATACGCTCCGAGTTATCTGCCGACAGATATACTTCCGGAAAGGTTATTCTCAGCGTAGACGGCTCGCTGCCCACGATTTCGTCAAGTTTTTCCCAGTATTTCGGTTCCGAAGTAAACTGGTCGCACGCAACGGTTGCCCATTTATACAAATCGACACCCTTAGGCAAAAGGATGTCGGTTGTTTTTGCTATTTCAGGTTTCATACAAAGCTCCTATTTTTTGCGGAATCTGAATTTCTTTTTCTTTGTCGGCGCCACACCGACGCCGTAGCAATTTTTGATTTCTTCCTTAAGTTTTTCGGTGGTCATGTATCTGGTCAGCTTGCCTTGCTTGGCAATGGAGATGATACCTGTTTCTTCGGAAACGACGATTGCCAGCACGCCGCTCTCTTCCGTTATTCCTATTGCCGCGCGATGTCTGGTGCCGAGCTCTTTCGGAAGCGTCGTATCCTGCGTAAGCGGCAGAAAGCAGCCTGCGGAAATGATTTTGTTACCTTTTATAACAACCGCGCCGTCGTGAAGCGGAGTTTTGTCGTGGAAAAGCGTTTCGATAAGCGGAGCCGTGAGCGTTGCGTTTATCACCGTGCCCGAGTCCAGAATGTGCTGATCGATGGTGCCCGGAGTGATGATGATGAGCGCGCCGATGTCCTGTTTTGCCATATTCTGAACGGCAGTGATAAGCTCGTCGGCGGCTTCCATAAGTTCGTCATCGCTGCCGTAGCCTTCGCTGAACAGCGTTTTTCCGTTAGCGTTTGCGACACTTTGGAAGAAGATTTTGACGTCCTGCTGATAGACGATCGCCATGCAAAACACCGAGAACAGAATTAGAAGTTTCAGCATTTTGACGGTGAAGATCAACGAATTGCCCGCGCTTCTCACGTTGAAAATCGACGCGACGCAATAAGCCGCGCAAAGAACCGCGAACAGCACGAACACCTTAAAGCTGCGTTTATGCACGAAAAACGCGCCGATAAGCACCAAAATCACAACAAACAATACCAAATCGACGTAGTTTAAGGCATTCCAATTTTTGATGTATTCAACGAGATTCATCTATCGTCCCACTTCCCGAATATATTCTCTGTAAATTTATTATATCACACTCTCAAAAATCTTCAAACACTTTTTCGGATTGTTTTTGAAAATCGTCCGATTTATCCTCGGCTTTTTTGGAGTTTTTCTGGATTTTGTCAAGTTTTACGTAAACAAGCGCCGCCGCTGCGGCCAAAACTGCCAGAATTCCCAGCGAAACGCCTATCCTCACTTTGTCCGAAACCAACCAGGAATAGTCGAATTTTTCCTTTTTCGACTCCTTCATAACGGCCGAAAAATCCTCTGCGGTGACAGCGGCCTTCACCAGCGCGGTTGCGGTTTCCATTTTTTTCTGGCCGCTTTCCGAGTAGTACGCAAGATAATTCGACAACGTATCTCTTTTGGTTCCCACGATGTCCGGGTGATTTTCCGATTCGCCGCCGCAGCCCTCGCCCGTCCAGTTATAACCGAACAGATTCAGCGTGTTGACGCCGTAATCCAAAAACAAGCTGTTTTCCGAGAGCAAGCCTTTGTGATGATACGGAAGCTTGGAATCGTCCCTGATTTTTGCCGCGACGATTTTTTTGTCTTTAGGCGGCTTTCTGACGTCGAGGTTCAGTTTTTCGGACAAGTCATAAACGAAATCCTCGTGTTTTGTGGAAACTTCGTCCGCATACATATACAGATAATCCCCCACGCCCACACTGTCGAGGTTTAGCATCAAAAGCGTGTTATCCACGATAGATTGATTTGCGCCGATAAATTTCTCTGCGCCGTAAAGTCCCAGCTGATTGCCTCCGAACGCCACGAAAACGACGTTGAACGGCAAAGTTTCGTATCTTAAATCGTACGCAAGCTTAAGCATAACGGCCACGCCCGTCGCCTCTCCCGCGCCTTCTCCTCCGACCTTTTCGCCGTTAAGCTCGTAGGAAGTGAGGTTGTCGTAATGGCAGCCTATGATCACGAATTCCGTTGCGCCCGAAACGTCCTTTCTTGCCACGATGTTATATCCGACGTTCGCGTCGCCGTTTATCGAATCGACATAGTCGAAACGTTGCTTTGCGGAAGTCAGACCGTTGTCCTTTCTGGTGGTGTAGCCCATTTTCTCAAGGACCGAAAGCACGTAGTCGCCGGCTTTTTCTTCGCCGGCGGTCGCAACCGTGCGATCGAGGTTATTACTTACGAAATCCTTCAAAAAATCTGTTTCGTTCCAACTTTCAAAGCGATCGGCCTCGCCTTCCGCCACTGCTATAGGAGTCGCCGAAACACACGAACAAATAACGAGCGTCAAAACGAACAATGCAATAGTTTTTCTCATTCAGACCTCCTAAAACATCAGCGCGGCAGACACCGCAAAATACGGAACGGCCATCGTCATAAAGGCCCTTGCCACCATATATTCCGGAATCACGTCGGTTTTGTACATACGCCAAAACATCACTCCGTAAGCCGCAGTATAAATTATTATGCTCGCGATTTTCGGCACGAAAACGTAGATTATCGGGCTTATAAAATAGGTTAAACCCACGATTCCGAGAACGACGTTAGCCAACGCCGTATATACGCATACGCTTAGCACAAAGTTTTTTCTTGCCATAAACGCCCTTCCCGTGCGCTCGAGCAAAAATTGCACGCCGTAAGCCGCCACCACGCACGACAAGGTTTCCGACAGACACATCGCCAAAAACACAGTCGTTTTCAGGGCCGATCCCGAAACGCTGACCATGCCGCTGCCCAGCGCGGTCGGCATATAGTTTGCCATCAGGCCGTAGGCATAAACGCCCTTAAAAAGATAACTTGCCGCAAGCGCCAGATACACGACCCACGCTTTCGACAATATTTTTTTCAGTTTCTCAGGCATCAATTTTTCTCCTTTTTGATAAGATAGGAAACGGCGTAGTCCACCGCCTCGGTATCCGTCATTTTTCCGCTTTTGAAGGAATATTCCAATTCCGTCAGCATATCGACGATTTTTTTTAAGGACTGTTGAGTGTATCTTGCGGCGACGTCCCTTGCCACCTTCACCGAATACGGTTTCACCCCGAAATACGCCGCGATTTCCTCGTCGCGTTTGCCCTGATTCAGGGCCGTGTGAAACACCCTTCTGTATTGATTTTCCAAAAGCGACAACAACGTTGCGCCCTTTTCGCCTCTTGCAAGAAGCGCGTTGTAAACGGCAAGCACTTTTTTGTTGTCGCCGCGACTAAGCGCGTTGGTAAGCTCGTAAATCTGAAATTCGGTGTCCGGCGCAACCAACGCTTTCACGTCTGCGTCGGTGATTTTTTTGTTTTCCGAAAAAGCGTACAGTTTTTGGAGCTCCGAATTTGCCCGCGCCAGATCTCTTGCGGTGTATTCCACCAGAAGTCTTACCGCCGGCGGAGTGATTTCGAAGCCGTTTTTCAAAGCCTCGCTCACCACGAATCTTGAAGCTTCGGGCGCGTCCGGGTGATTGCACACGACCTGCTCCCCCGCCTTATACAGCGATTTGAAGCTGTCGTCCGAAACGACCACCGCCAAAACCGACGACGGATTCGGATTCGAAAGATACGCCCCAAGCCTTTCTATCAGCTTATCGTTTGCTTTCGAGGCCTCTTTCACCAAAACCAGTTTCAATTCGGAAAAGAACGACGGCGTATCCAAAACGGCCAAAATTTCATCGGGTTCCGAAAAATCCTCAAAAACCTCCACCGCAAACTCCTCGTCCGCGCCGTCCGTCACAAGCGACTTAAGAACGGACTTCGAGTAGTCCACGAGGTAAATGTCGTCGCCTTTAATAAAGTATGCGGCTTTAAGCCCCTTTTTAACACTGCTCTCAAGCTCCGATACGTTAATCATAGTTTACTTACCTTAAAATATTCTAAAATCTAAGTCAAAACCGCCACCAAAAGCGACGAAACTATCATCGCCGCCGCAGTCGGCATTTTAACTTTTTTGCTCACGTTCAAAAATCTGCTTCCGACCGCAATGCCCAGATAATACAGCGCCATTCCGTATCCGAACGCGGGCACGGCAATCTGCCCAAAATTAAGCTGTCCGACGATCGACACCAAAATCTTTATCGGCATAACCGCCAGCGCGCTGAGATAAAGCGTCGGCCGCAGAAACGGCATCAGCAGCACCAAAAAGCTGTTTACAAAGACAAATACGTACATAAACGACGCAATCGGCAAAATCAGCACGTTTGACACTATCCCCAGCGGCGACACCTTCGAAAACGCGGAGGCAATCACCGGAAACATAGTAACGTTGACGGCAAGGCTCGTCGAAAGTGTTTCCGCAAACGGATTACGCTTTTTGACTTTTTTTCCTCTCGTGTAAAAGCACAATCCCGCAACTGCCAGCATCGACATGTGATACCCAACTCTCAGCAGATCTTCGGGAAATAACGTCAGCACCACTATGCCTGCCACCGCAAGTGACGACAGCGGATCGTTTTTTACTCCCATAAGCTTCCCCACCGCATAAACGTCGAACATCACGATTGCTCTTATTATCGAAGACGACCAGCAGCATAATCCTGCGTAAAACAGAAGAACGGCGTTCGTAACCAGAACGTTCGTAAGGTACCCTGTTCTGAGCTTCTTCATCACCCAGCTTACGACGCCCGCCAGAAATCCGATATGCAAACCGGACACCGCAAACAAGTGCGCAAGTCCCGCCGCGCTCACGTCGTGGCGCAGATTGTCGTTTATCACTCTGGTGTCGCCCAAAAGAAGCGGCG
>ULOF01046490.1_pt1 | contig 10917 bp, 8 predicted proteins | sample 1952371 | NCBI WGS metagenome assembly ULOF01 (sample SAMEA4835597, study PRJEB28245) | human gut metagenome | biome: gut microbiome; material: fecal sample | place: Denmark | collected 2008 | reverse complement strand
AAAAGCCGTAGTAGTCACGGAGGTCAGCCAATAGTTGCGATGTAGAAGTTATGGAGGTCAGCCAGTAATGGCTGTAGATGTTACGGAACTCTGAGAGAGAAAGTTTCTGGGGATGAAAAGAGGAAAAGGGACAGCGAACTTCACAATTCCGGTTAGTTTGCAGACATTATAGAAGAATCACAAGTTGAATTGGACATAATGGAGCAGGAAAAGAGAAAAAAGTCCAAAAGAGAAGAAAGCAAAGAGAGAAAAGCAGGAAAACAGGGCCTGAATTGGACATAAAGGAGTGAGAGAAGCAGAAAAAGTCCAAAAGAGAAGAAAGCAAAGAGAGGAAAGCAGGAAAACAGGGCCTGAATTGGACATAAAGGAGTGAGAGAAGCAGAAAAAGTCCAAAAAGGGAAGATACTAATCAGGAAAGTCTGGAATCTACATAAATTACAGAAATTACAGGTATAATCCAGGAATGAATGGAAATGATACAGAGTAAATGAATCTGCATAGGCAGAATTTGTTTACTCTGTTTCTTTGTTGTCATGCATGTGTGAAAATGATCCAGTGGATTATTTTTGAGTTACTATGCATATGAAACCATGGGCATGTACATGAAATTATTACTATGCATATGAAACCATGGGTATGTACATGAAATTATTACTATGCACATGAAATCATTGGCATGTACATGAAATTATTACTATGCACATGAAATCATTGCCATGCATACTTTACTGTGTATATAAGAAGCACATAAAAGCTGTATTGGTGAATTGTTTTACGGAAAAGGTCTAAACAGTCTGGTAGTTTATGAATGGCAGTGTTGGATGCACTAATCCAACATATTTAGACAGGAAAGGGGTTTTAAGAAAATGAAAAGTGATGACAAGAACATATTACGTGAGGTTCAGAAAAATACCCAGATGGCAATGCAGGCTATTGATTCCATCAGCAGTAAAATTTATGATGACACATTAGCGGCACAGGTGACGAAGGACAGCATGAGATATGGGGAGATCTACAATCGGGCAACGAATGAGCTGTTACAGGGAAAGGCTGAGTGCTACAAGGAAACCGGATATCAGGAAATGATTCTGCGTGGGGCAATTAAAGCGAATACCATGCTCAATTCCAGCACCAGTCATGTAGCAGAGCTTCTGATCCAGGGAACGAACCGTGGATTGACGGATATGTGGAAGATAATGAATCATTGTGAGAATGCAGGTGACCGTTCCGTGGAGATTGCTAAAGAACTGATGGATTTTGAAGAAAAAAGCATTGAAAAGCTGAAAGAGTATTTATAAATTTATTACAACTGACCAGAGATATTTTTTGAATATTTTTCACAAAATTTTACCACGATTTTTTACCACTTTAGTGTAAGAAAATGCTTGAAAGGAAAAAAAATCTGATATATAATAGCAACAGATTGAGAAAGCGGTGTACTATAGCATAGATTGTATACAAGGATACCGTGCCACAACAAACATTTAAAGGAGGACATGACAATGTCATACGTTGATGAAGTTTATCAGATGGTCGTAGAGAAAAATCCTGCACAGCCGGAATTCCATCAGGCAGTAAAAGAGGTACTGGAATCTCTGAGAGTTGTTATTGAAGCAAACGAGGAGAAGTACAAGAAGGATGCTTTATTAGAGAGAATCGTTACTCCTGAAAGACAGTTGTTATTCCGCGTTCCCTGGGTAGATGATAAGGGACAGGTTCAGGTTAATAATGCATATCGTGTACAGTTTAACAGCGCAATCGGACCTTACAAGGGTGGTTTAAGATTACATCCTTCTGTAAACCTTGGTATTATCAAATTCTTAGGTTTTGAACAGATCTTCAAGAACTCATTAACCGGACTTCCTATTGGTGGTGGTAAAGGTGGTTCTGATTTCGATCCTAAGGGCAAGTCAGACAGAGAAGTAATGGCATTCTGCCAGAGCTTTATGACTGAACTTCACAAATATATCGGAGCTGACACTGACGTTCCTGCCGGTGATATCGGTACAGGAGCAAGAGAGATCGGCTTTATGTATGGTCAGTACAAGAGACTGACAGGTCTTTATGAAGGCGTACTTACCGGTAAGGGCTTAAGCTACGGTGGATCTTTAGCAAGAACAGAAGCTACCGGATATGGTTTATTATACTTCGTAGAAGAAATGTTAAAGTGTAATGGCAAGGACATTGCAGGAAAGACTGTTGCTGTTTCCGGAGCAGGTAATGTTGCGATCTACGCAATTCAGAAGGCACAGCAGCTTGGTGCTAAGCCTGTTACCTGTTCGGATTCCACCGGATGGATTTATGATCCGGAAGGAATTGATGTAGAATTACTGAGAGAAGTTAAGGAAGTAAAACGTGCACGTCTTACCGAGTATGCAGCAGCAAGACCGTCCGCACAGTATCATGATAAGAAGGCAGAAGGAACCAACCAGTGGTCTGTTAAGGTTGACATCGCTCTTCCTTGTGCAACACAGAACGAACTGAACCTTGAAGATGCAAAGACACTTGTTGCAAACGGCGTATTTGCTGTAGCAGAAGGTGCGAACATGCCTACTACGATGGAAGCTACTGAATATCTTCAGGAGAATGGTGTTTTGTTTGCGCCTGGTAAGGCCTCCAATGCAGGTGGTGTTGCTACCTCCGCATTAGAGATGAGCCAGAACTCAGAAAGATTGAGCTGGACCTTTGAAGAAGTAGACAGCAAGCTTAAGGGAATCATGGTTAATATCTTCCATAACCTCGATGATGCAGCTAAGAAGTATGGCATGGAAGGCAACTATGTTGCCGGTGCTAATATTGCCGGATTCTTAAAGGTTGCAGATGCTATGACAGCACAAGGAATTGTATAAATTTAATAAAGAGTGCCCGGAAACGTTATGTTTCCGGGCTTTTTTGATATTCTTATATAATAAGAACAGGGAATATGGTCGAAGAAGAATATGATTCATACTATGGATTCTGAATATCCTCTTTCAATCGGGCCGAAAAGCTCCGAAGACATGAAATAGTCTCATAAACACACAAATGACAACAGAAGGCGTCCGGTATTTAACAGATAGAGATAGAATAAAACAGAAGAACTGGAAATCTGATTCAGTTATAATGTGGGAAATTTGATTTGGTTCATAAATAAATATAGAAAGATTGATGTCTGTATATGCACATTTTGTATTTCTGCAAGGATGCAGAGGGGAATATACATGGGAAATCTGTGCGCAAGACACTATATTTAGTATAGTGCATAGATAAATAAAAAGCAAGATAAAATACATATTTATGCAAAAAACGTAAAAATAGAGAAAATAGATTTTTTGTAAAGACTATGATATACTATACTACATTAAAAGATAGATGTGAGGTACATAATGAGAAAACAATCAAGAGGAATCAAAAAACTTGTATTATCGGCAATGTTTATGGCAATTGGTCTGATTCTTCCGTTTATAACAGGTCAAATCCAACAGATTGGCAGTATGCTGCTTCCAATGCATATACCGGTATTATTTTGCGGCTTGGTTTGTGGGTGGCAGTATGGAATGATGGTAGGTTTTATTCTTCCGTTGCTGCGTTATCTGTTATTTGGCATGCCGCCAATCTTTCCGATTGGTGTTTCCATGACTTTTGAACTTGCTGCATATGGAGCAGTGATTGGATTGATTATGCAGCAGTTAAGCAAAAAAAGTGCAGCCGGGAAGGGAAAGAATTATGTACTGAATCTATATGTATCACTGATTGGTGCAATGCTTGCGGGAAGACTGGTCTGGGGATTGGTCAGATTTATTCTCACGCAGGTAACCATGGAACCATTTACATTTGAGATGTTTATGGCGGGGGCATTCCTTGGTGCAATACCGGGAATTGTTATACAAGTGATTCTGATACCGGGAGTTATGGTAGTATTGGAACGTGCCGGGGTTTTAAAAGAGGATGGAACTGCCAGGTAGTGAAAGGAGAAAGCGATATGAATGTAGAGAAGTCTTTGGAGCAGCTGGAAACTTTGATTACACAACAAAGGACAAATGAAATTGAAGGATTTCTACTTGAGAAAATCGAGGACTCTGCAAGTCAGGAGGATATCGGATCCCTGATTACTTTAATGAACGAGCTCATTGGCTATTACCGGGAAAGTGGTGAATTTGAGAAGGCACTGGGATATTGCAGGGAGGTACTGCAGGTAGCTGCACAGGCAGGACTGGCCGGTACCATTCCTTATGCGACAACATTGCTTAATGTTGCGAATACCTGCCGGGAAGGTGGACTGGTTCGTGAAGCCATGGTGCATTATCAGGAGGTTCGCGGGATTTATATCAATAACATAGAAGATACGGATTTCAGATATGTAAATTTATATAATGGTATGGGAATGCTTTTTCAGGATATGGGAGATTATGAAAGTGCCTGTGACTGTCAGGAACGTGCGTTATCTGTCGCAGTTTTATATCATGAAGCAAGGGCTGAGACTGCAATTCTTTATACAAGTCTTGCAATTTATCAGATAAAACTGATGAGATACCAGGAGGCAATTGAGAATTTACGTCGTGCTTTTGAACTTTTTGAAGAGGATGAGAAAAAGGATTATCATTACAGTAGTGCGCTTTCTGCCATGGGAGAGGCTCAGTATCTGGCAGGAAATATGGAAGAGTCTGCATATTATTATGAACGGGCACTCCATGAAATTGAAAGAACGTCAGGAAGAAATAAAGCATATGAAATTACTCTGCGGAATCTGAACGCTGTACAGAAGCAGTTGAAGGATCTTCCACAGCAGAATATTCACTTTAAGAAAGGATTGGAGCTTTGTGAAAGCTTTTATAAGGAGTATGGAATTCCAATGATCCGCACGAAATTTCCTGCCTATGAAGGAATGATTGCAGCCGGACTTGTGGGAGAAGGATCAGAATGCTTTGGGTTTGATGATGAGGTATCGAGAGATCATGACTTTGGACCGGGCTTTTGCTTATGGCTTACGGATCAGGTATATGATGAGATCGGAGAGGCACTACAGGAAGAATATGATAAGCTGCCGGATACCTATATGGGGGTAACCAGAATCGAGACACATAAGGCACGCAGGAGTGTCGGAGTGTTCCGTATTGGAGAATTTTATGAACAGCTGATTGGACTTACGGATGTGCCAACCACACAAAACCAGTGGTTATTTTTAGAGGATTATCAGCTGGCATCAGCGACGAACGGAAAGGTTTTCCGGGATGATTTAGGCGAATTTACCAGAATCCGGAATGGAATTCTGAAGTATTATCCGGAGGAGGTCCGAATTAAGAAAATTGCAAGGGAAGCAGCACTGATGGCGCAATCCGGACAGTATAATTATAACCGGATGTTTGGACGTGGCGAAAAGGTAACAGCTGATATTGCTTTGGCAGAGTTTCTGAAGCATACCATGTCGATGATCTATCTGCTGAACCGGAGGTTTGCTCCTTTCTATAAGTGGATGCATCGTGGTTTACGGGAGATGAAGGTGCTTACGGAGATCCGGGATATTCTGACGGCTCTTGTTGAGCTGCCCAATGGAGATGAACGGATTCCGGATATGATTGAACTGATTGTGGCAATGATTATTAAGGAGATGAAGAAACAGGGATTGACAAGTGGTGAGGACAATTATCTGGAGCATCATACGGATAACATTCTTCATAGCATTCCGCAGAAGGATCGAAAGGAACAGAAGGAAGGTTCTTTTCAAAGGGCACTGATTAATGAAGTGATCGAACTGGAATGGGAGACAGCAGGGAATCCGGTTGAAGGACGCTGCTTCCGGAAAATGGAGAGCTTTGAGGTGTTTGCCATGTCAAGGCAGAGTATCTATGGAAGCTGGACAACAGAAATGTTGAAAAGCCGGATTCATGATCTTCGGATGATGAAGGATAAGGGGTGGAATCCAGAGATTACTCCAGTGAAACAGGAGATTGCAGAAGAAATCATGAAGGTCTGGATGGACTGGCTGGAGGAACTGGCTGTCAGATATCCAAAGTCAGCTGATTTTTTGCGAGGAGCGTTCCTTTCTGCTGAAATTCCTGTTTCTCCGGAAGAATGTCTGCAGGCAGAACTTCTTTCTTATTCTGAAGAAACGTTGGATCTGTATGGAAGATTTATTGCACAGCTTTGTGAGGAAGGAAGAAATCTGGCCGAAATGACGATGCATAAGCTGGCACTGTACTGTGGTTCCGGTTCTTTGGACAAATTTGAGGAAAGTCTATAGAGACGAAAGTTACGTAACTGTTCAGTACCTTCACAGTTACGATGCAAAATCCATTCCAAATCGGCTTCGCGATGGGATTTTGCATTACTGAATCATTTTCTTACGGTCTCAGCAGTAAATGCTTCGACCTGTACTGAATAGTTACAAATTTACAATAATGATCTGAGGGTAAGGATAAAATGGAAAAAACAAAATCCTATGAAATCGATATGTGCCATGGGCCTTTGTTTCGAAAAATACTGTTATTTACGCTGCCATTGATGCTTTCAGGTATATTACAACTGTTATTTAATGCGGCGGATGTTATTGTGGTTGGACAGTTTGCCGGTAACGAGGCATTAGCGGCAGTGGGTTCTACGAGTGCATTGACCAATCTTCTGGTGAATCTGTTTATTGGATTATCGGTTGGTGTCAATGTGTTGGTAGCACGGTTTTATGGTGCACAGCAGGAGCAGGAAGCACAGGATGCAGTTCATACTGCAGTTGTAGTAAGTATTCTTGGCGGTATTTTGCTTGCTTTTATAGGAATTGTACTGGCACAACCACTGCTTCAATGGATGGATACACCGGACAATGTCATTAGTCATTCCGTGCTTTATATGCGGATCTACTTTGTGGGAATGCCGGTGATGCTGCTATATAACTTCGGAAGTGCAATATTAAGAGCAATTGGGGATACCAGACGACCATTGTATTTCCTGGCAGCCGCAGGCGTGATTAATGTTATTCTGAATCTGATTTTTGTGATCAATTTTCATATGGGGGTTGCGGGCGTAGCGCTTGCAACAATTATATCCCAGTGCGTTTCAGCGGCATTGATCATGCGTTGCCTGATGAAGAGTGAGGGCTGTATCAGGGTAGAATGGACGAAGCTTCGTATTCATTGGAAAATGCTTGGAAAGATTGCACAGATCGGACTTCCGGCGGGAGTCCAGGGTGTGCTGTTTTCCATATCCAATGTGCTGATTCAGTCATCGGTAAATTCCTTTGGATCAGTAGCTATGGCCGGGAATACTGCTGCACAGAATATAGAAGGGTTTGTGTATACTTCAATGAATTCGGTGCATCAGACAGCCGTGAGCTTTACAAGTCAGAACCTTGGCGGCAGACAGTATGGAAGAATCAATAAAATTTTGGCAGAGTGTATTTTATTTGTAACGGCGGTTGGACTGATTCTTGGCAATGGTGCTTATCTGTTAGGAAATCAGATCCTTGGGATCTATTCTTCTGATCCTGAGGTCATTGCTTATGGACTGGAACGGTTGTCGATTATCTGTACCATGTATTGCCTGTGCGGAATTATGGATGTACTGGTGGGATCCATTCGGGGACTTGGCTATGCAGTGATGCCGATGATTGTTTCCTTAATGGGAGTATGTGTTTTTCGTGTGGTTTATATTTATACGATATTTCAGTGGAGCAGAACCTTACAGACGCTGTATATTTCCTATCCCATTACCTGGACGTTGACGGCAGCCGTTCATGTAATCTGTTTTGTGATTGTGCGAAGGAAGATCGGGATGCAGAAATAATGGCAGTACAGGGACATTAGCATAGATAAGTAGAAGTACAGTACAGAAATGATAGGATGTAGTATAGAAGTACTTGTAAAAAATCATGAAAGGAAAGGCTCATAAGCATATAGATAACAAGAAAATAAAGCAATAGATAATAAAGTAATAAGGTAGTGAAATAACTGGTTAATAAAGTAATAGAGGTATGGTGAAAATCCCTGTAGAATCCGGAGTTATGTCTGAAAGAACATGGCGTTCGGTTTCCTACAGGGATTTCTTTGACTTCAAATAAGCTGCAAATGATTTATTATGTTCTTCTGGAATTGTTGGGTTCATTGGAGAGAACGGAGCCGGAAAGAGCACAACCATTAAGGCAATTCTTAATTTAGTACATAAAGAAACGGGTGATATTTATCTTCTTGGACATCCAATGGAGGGCAATGAAAAGGAGGATGGAAGCAATCAGTGGAAGGAACAGCTTGGTGTTATTTTTGATGAATGTAATATGCCTGTTGAGCTCACGGCGAAGGAGATTCATCATATTATGAATGAGTTATACCGGACATGGGAGGAAAAGAAATATTTTGCTTATTTAAGTAAGTTTCAGGTTCCTACAGACAAGAAGGTAAAGGATTTGTCGAAGGGAATGAGATTCCGGATGAGCAGATCATCGGAAAGATGGAAAATGCATATGGAGCCCATGTACTGGTAAAAAATGCGGCAGGATGGAAACAGGAAGGATTTGTTGTGGATCATGCTTCCATTGAAGATATTTTGCTTTATATTGTTAAGAGAGACGAGGTGCGATAAGAATGAAAGGATTATTGTTAAAGGATTTATACAATGTAAAAGGATTTGCCAGACAGTATGTGATCGTTATTCTGGCGATGGCTGTGTGGGGAGTCTGCATGAAAAATATATCATTTGTGTCGATTTATATGGTGATTCTAGGTGGGATGATGAGCATTACAATCATGAGCATGGATGAAAGCAGTGGATTTAATAAGTTTTATCTCACAACTTGCGAGGAGTGAACAGTAATCTGAAAAAGGATTGGCATGAGACGAAAAAAATAGTATAGTTAATAGGATAGCAAAGAAAGGGAACACTTATGGAAAAAGCAGATAGTTATCAGGTAAGAAAACTGAATCCGAGGAAAGAGTATCTTATTCAGGTGCCAGGGTCGAAAAGTATTACCAACCGGGCGTTTTTGTTAGCTGCGCTATCCGGTAAGAAGTGTGTATTGTCGGGAGTCCTGTTTAGTGATGATACAAGAGGCTTCTTAGACTGTCTGATCCAGCTTGGATTCCGGGTAGAAATCAAGGAAGAAAAGCAGAAGGTGACCATTCATGGTACGGATGGCAGGATTCCAAACCCGGAGGCATCCATCAATGTAAGAAGTGCAGGAACAGCGGCACGGTTTCTTACGGTTGCACTGGCTTTTGCAGGTGGTAATTATTATCTGGATGCATCCGAACAGATGCGTAAGCGTCCGATGGAGCCGATCCTGAAAATATTAGAGAAATTGAATGTTAAATTCAGATTTAATAATGAAGAATATCATTTTCCCTTTGAACTGTCTTCGCAATTTACAGAAGATGAAGAACAGAAAGATAAAGTACAGAATGATAAAATACAGAAAGACAAAATACAGAAGATGGAAGCGGAAGAAGATAGATGCCGGAATGATGTAGCACAGGAAGAGAATGAGATGAGTGAAATCACTATTGATACGAATCTCAGCAGTCAGTTCGCAAGTGCCTTACTGATGGCAGCATGCCTCCTTCCAACGGGATTAAAGATACATCTGACCGGAAGCAGAACCGCTGGATCCTATATTAAAATGACACTTGCTATGATGAAGCAGTTTGGCATTCGGGTGGAACAGTCAGAAAACTGCTATGTGATCGCTCATCAGGAAGGATGGGGGCTTACGGAATATGAAGTTGAGCCGGATGTATCGGCAGCCTGCTACTTTTATGCCATGGTTCCTTTACTGAAAACAAGTGTTATTGTTAAGGGGGTTCAGGAGAAATCCTTACAGGGAGACATTCAATTCCTGAACGTATTGGAACAGATGGGATGTCAGAAAGAGAAGACGCCCAAAGGAATACGGCTGACTATGAAGGAGCCGGAAATGCATGGCGTGGATATTTCGATGAAGGACTTTTCGGATCAGACGATGACACTGGCTGCGCTTGCACCTTTTGCAGACCGTGTTACCAGAATTCACAATATCGGACATATCCGTTTTCAGGAATCGGACCGGATCCGTGCGATTTTGACAGAACTGCAGCGAATGGGAGTTCGGTGCGAAGAGGCTCCGGAGATTGACGGAATTCAGATTTTTCCGTGGGGGAAAGTTCCTGAAGATCATATTGTAGCGGAAGGTGAAAGTACAATAGAATGTGAAAGTACAACAGAGAATGAAAGTGCAGCAGAAAGTAAAAGTGCAGCAGAGCGTGAAAGTATAATAGAACGTGGAAACATAACAATAGAAACCTACGATGACCACCGGATGGCAATGGCGTTTACGCTTCCGGGATTAAAGACGGGAAATATAGTGATTAAGAATCCGGGATGCTGCCGCAAAACATTTGAAAATTATTTTTCGGTAATTGATTCCTTATATCAGTGTCATTGAAGCATGGGGAAGATAAACATTTACAGAAGTAAATGGATACAATAATAAGTAATTGGATAATTTCATAAGAGGTGCTATGGAAGAGTATTGGGATATTTTTTTAGAGGAACAACAGAATAGAGAATTGGAACGGGTACTGCTCGTCGGAGTAGATACGGGAGAAGAACAGAATTTTGATAACTCCATGGAAGAATTGAAACAACTGGCGAAGGCGTGTTTCATGGAACCGGTTGGGACGGTTACCCAAAGAATGGAATTCGTGCATAAAGCACTTTACATTGGAACCGGAAAGGTACAGGAAGTACGGGATGCTGCGCAGGCTTTGGATGCGCAGCTTATTCTAATTAATGATACCTTGACGCCTTCCCAGATCAAAAACCTGCAGAATGAATTAAAAACACCTGTTATTGATCGGACAACCCTGATTCTCAATATTTTTGAGATGAGAGCCAGAACACGGGAAGCCAGGTTACAGGTAGAAACAGCCAAGCTGCAATATCTCCTGCCGCGTCTTGTTGGAATGCATGAGGCACTGACCA
>ULOF01029308.1_pt1 | contig 11031 bp, 4 predicted proteins | sample 1952371 | NCBI WGS metagenome assembly ULOF01 (sample SAMEA4835597, study PRJEB28245) | human gut metagenome | biome: gut microbiome; material: fecal sample | place: Denmark | collected 2008 | reverse complement strand
TCTTGTCCGTGACTGCGGGCGTTTGAGCGGAGGGCACTGCCTGAACGACGGGCAACGCTTCGGGGGCGGAATCGCTCGTCTTTGACGTCTTTTGCGAGGAAGATTTGTCGTCGGATTGCTTGTAAGATACGTTTGCCTGAATCTTTTTTGGTCCTTTCGAGTCTTTGAAAATCAAAGATATCATCAACGCTATAAGAAGCACCGCCAACACTGCGGCGTAAATGATGATTGCCGTCTTGGACATAAGCAAATCCATGATATTGAACCCTGCGAGGTCAAGTGCCAAAATCAAATCAGTCATCTTTGCCTCCTGCGGCCTCAACGGCGTTTCTTACTTCCCTTACGGATTTGGGCACGACGTCGCCGAAATTGCGCTCAATAGACGAGGCAAGCGACCAGTCGTCCTTTTTGACGTCTGCCGTGCAACCTAGCATATTTTCTATCAAAATTGCAAACAGCGTTTCGTCAAGAGCGGAATCGTACGCAGCGTCCGCCTTGTCCTCGGACAAATCGCTCATCGCTATGAACGCGCTTGAAAAACGCTCTATTCTCTGCCAATCTTTGTTGTCGATAACGTAATCAACGGATTCGGCAATTTCGCCCTCTTCCTTGTCGAGTTTCTTCCATCTGTCCTCTCGCATGGCAAAGTTTTTCACCGCGGAATCGGACGTGTAGACGAGTTGACGATAATCGGGCACTTTGAGCGTAGTTTTGGTTGCGGACTCGACGGTGAACTCGATTTCGGGACGAACGAGCGCGCTCACTTTTGCAAGAGCGGAGGGAACGCACCAACCGTTTTTCCTTATACACACGCGCAAGTTTTCGGTTACGGCGCAACCAGTCGAACCCGACGTATCGCGCTTTCTTGCGTGCTTTGCGGATTCACACAAATCGTTGAGATACGCCGTGTTTGCAAAATCAACGTTTTTGAGCATATAGAACACGGTTTTACCCTTGTTTTTCGCACTCATACACGCAGAGGCAAATCCGCTTCCTACCTGCGCTCCGTCCTTGTCGGTTTTGAGCATCCTGCTCTTGATCAAGGTCGGATTGACCACGTCAAAATAAGGTCTCGTGCCGAAATAGCCGCTTGCCAAAACGACGAAGTTGTGAAAAGTCTTTTCATCGGCGTCAACGACGATTATTCTTGACGAGGCAATCGCACTCAGCGTACTGCGAACGGTGTTGTCCGAAAGCACGAATCCTCTTTCTTTGCAATAGGTTTTGAAATCGGCAAACATAACGTCGAATCCGTATTTTTTGTCGAAATCGAACCACTCCGCATCGTCGTAATTGCGCTTTCTTTGCGAGGTTGACTTCTTGGAGTCGTTGAGCGCCGCAAGCGGATCGGTGTCAGGAAAAGCCTCTTTGAAAAGGTCGTTTTCTTTCGCCGCCACGGACGAAATTTTGTCGGATACGACTTTCTTTTTCTTTTTGCCTTTTGTAGAAAAAGTGATAAGCGCGATTATGCTTGAAAGCACGAGTAAATTGGCAACCGCGACGATAACCCAAAATACCGTGGCGTCAAACATGTCTTTTTCAAAATAAAGCAACGCATCGACGGCAACGCCTACAAGCATAAACAAAACGGAAATCAAAATGCCTCCGACGTTCTTTTTCCTGTGCTCTATGCCGTCGAATCTGTATTCTTTTTTGTTGTCTTCGGACGCAACGGGTATGTAATCGGACAGTTTTGCGCTCGGTCTTTTGACAGAATCGCCTTTGAGCGCGATATTGCCCGAAAGTCTGACGTCCGTTGCACTCGCGCAAACGTATACGACGTACTTCCCGCCGTCTTTGAGGAATGCGCGCTTGGATTCGTCGTACTCGTAGGGTGCTTCTATCTTCATGCGAACGGTTTTCTTTTCGCTCGGATTCAGCGAAATTTTCGTAAATCCAACCAATTCTTTCTTTGCATACGGCAAATTTTCGTCACTTCTGCCGAGATAGATCTGACATACTGCGTCGCCCTGTCTTTGAGAAACGTTGGCGACCGTAAACGACACTTCGTCGCCCTTCACCGAAAGGTCGGAATACTCGAAATCCGCATAACTCAATCCGAAGCCGAACGGATATTTGACTTCTACGTTTGCGGTGTCGTAATATCTGTAACCCACGAACGAGCCGATTTTGCGATAGGACTTTGCTCTGCGTCTTTGAGCGTAATAATCGTCCGCTCTGTCGTGGAGCGTAAACGGAAGCCTGCCCGATGGAGATTCTTTGCCGAAAATCATATCGCACACGCTTTCAAACAGCATTTCTCCGCTTTGCGGAACGAAAAGTACCGACGAAAACGCCTTGTCAAAACTCATATCGAGCGGAGAATCGGAAAATACCACCGCCACGGATTTTAAGGAATAATCGGAAAGTTCTCTTGCAAGTTTCTGACAGTCGAAAGGCAGACTCAAAGTCGAGTGCTCTTCTTCGTCTTTTGCAAAAACGCACACGATTACGTCGGCGTTTGCGCAGATATTTTTTGCCCTTTCGTCAAAGTCGTTATCGTCGCCGTTTGCAGGCGCATATCCCATAAAGACGTAACCTTTCGTAGAGCAATACTCTTCAAATACGTCGTAAAACGCTTGATTGCCGATGCTCTTTTCGGCATCTATCCCCAAAAGCGCGACTCGTCTGCCCTTTTCAATCGGCAAAACGTCGTTTTCGTTTTTGAGAAGAACGGAAGATTCCGTGCAAGCGCGCTTCAAAAGCGCAATATCGTTTGCAAACGTATGAGCCGCGGCTTGCGGTGCAAACTTGTCCTGATTGCAATAATCTATAAGTTTCAACGCATTTTCAAGCGCTTCGTCGAAACTGTCGTCGGATATGGCTTTCTTCTCGGACACTGCCGCCGCCAACTCCTCACGAGTTCTGCGCCCTGCGATGACTTGTTGCGACAAATCGTCGTATGCGTCCATAACTTTTCTGAGTTCGTCGTCCTTGCCGCCGAACACGACTTCGCCTTTCAACGCCGCTTCGAGAGTTTGCTTGGCGTCGAGCCCTTTTCTTGCGACGATACCGTTTCTTTTTGCGTTTTCAACGACCGAACGCATAAGAGGCGCATTGTCCGCTCCGTTTTCACAAAGCGCAACGCACTGCGCAGAGCCTTTCATTGCGCTGAGTGCGGGCTCGACGAAGAATTTGTACGACGTGCCGACGTCGATTTTCTCGTCAAGATAGGTCTTTTGCAAGTTGTCAATGCCGATTTCGCATACGCCGATTGTGCCGTTTACTGCCTTCGTGCCGCTTGTGAAGGCGTTGCCCATTCTGCCTGCAAGATACGAATCTTCCGAAAGCCCGTCGAAATACGGGTTGCACATAGACAGATTTTTGCCCAAAACGAGAGCGTTTTTGCCTTCCGCTTTTGCCTGCTCGGCAATTCCGCTTGCAACACTCGAAGCAAGATCTTTATTCCACGAACGAGTGACCGCCCTCAACGACGGGAAACGGCTTGACTCCTCGCTGTCGTCGTCAAAAGGAGCGAATGCCACAGGATCGACGCCGTCAAGCGCAGTTGCGGCATTTGATAGCAACGCTATCTTTTGCTCTCTGGTGAGATTTTCAATTGTCTTTTTGTAATCTAACATTGTCAACTCCGTTCGTATATATAGATTTTGAGAATTTTGGCTACGTCATTGCCCGAATCGACACTTCCGTCTTTTTCATAGATGAAAGTCAGCGTATAATTTGCAAGCATACTCGCTGAAAGCGTTTTATCCGTCATTTCTCCCGATATTCTCGTCGTTTCTTCTCCGTTTGCTTGGATTATGAGGTTGTCGCAATTGCTTTCGGAAGAAACAGAATACAGTATTGCTATTTCATAATCGTTTTTGGCTCTCAGCGTAATGCTCGAACGAGTGCCTTGACAGCCCTTGTTTGTGGACACAAGCACGCCGTCTACCCACTCAAACGGATATGCCGGATCCGATTCGACATCGAAATAATCGTTTATATTCTGCTCGGTGATTTCGATAACCGTTAGACCGCATTCCGTGCATTTTCCGTTTGACACTACGTGTTTCCAATTAGAAGGCGGAATAGTCGTGTAAAACTTCTTTCCACAGTAGTTACACTTGTTTTCAATTTCGCCTTCTTTGGTGCAAGTCTCCTCTTTCGTGACTTTCGACTCAAAGGACGGACTCGTGATTATCTGGCCGTTGATCTCTGCCCAATAACCGTAGTCGTGCACACAGTTTGCCTGATAACACAAAGAGTTCCATCCCCACGCACTAGATCCGACGTTCTCTTCCCAATCGCTTTGAGTTCCGCAATAATAAATGTTGGGAGAATTGCCAAAGCACTTATAGTTTGAATCGTCAAAAACGATTCGCTTGGATACGACAAGATTTGCTCCCCATGGCAAAGAATTGAATGCCATATACCGAATAGAGCAAGGATAAGTATTATTATTGAATAATACAGTATTATCAATATAATAATAGGATGGGTTCTCATTTGCTTCAAAGCCATACAGATGCGCTTGGCCGTCGCAAAGAGCGTACTTGAATCCTTGATCGTCTTTGAGCTTTGTCACCTGCGATGCGGCAGAAGCGCTGTCGTACACTTTGAGCGCATATGCGGCAACGTGTCCCGTTGAATACGCATCACTCAAATCGAGCCCTGCAAGGTTGTACACTTCAAACAAATTAAAGCAATCGCCAAAAGCATAATTGTTGGAATAGTCAAACGATACACCTTCGTTCAGAACGACCCTTTCAAGATTGTGGCAATATGCGAATGCATAAGCCCCGATGCTCGCCCCTGCCGGCAAATCTATGCTTTGAAGCGAGGAGCAAGAACTGAATGCATAAGCTCCGATTCTGTTCATATACGTAGGCAATAAAACGGTGGTCAACCTGCTGCAGTTATTGAAACAAGAATCAGGGATTTCAAATGCCATGGAGTCTTTCAAGTCGACGTAAGTGAGATTGTAGCAATTTGCAAATGACTCTGCCGTAAGCTGTGCTTGCGTTCCGACGGTAAGCGATGAAACCGAAGAATCGTTCAAAAAGCCCTTTTCTATCGAATAATCGGACACCTTAACGCCGTCATAGTGCAATTCTCCGAGAGTCAATTCGGTGTTGCTTCCGCGATACTTCACTGCAAGATATTCGTCGCCTATTCTGATAATGTCAATATCCTCTTGCGTCTTAATAATTGACAAAGGATCTTCATCCAAAGACGTGTGTATTATTTTGGCTTTTAGTGCGACTTGACCGTACTCCCAAGAGCCTTTCACAAGTGGCAAGGACGACAAGTTGTATATTTCGTAAAGTTTATTGCAATTTGCAAAAGCCTCACTATCAATCGACGTAAGCGATGACGGGAGAACAATGCTCATAAGCGATGGACAATTGTAAAACGCATAAGCTCTAATCACCGACAGTGACGACGGAAGCACTACGCTCGACAACGAAGAACAATACGAAAAAGCCCAATCGTTTATCGTTGTAAGCGTTGACGGCAACGTTATGCTCTTCAGAGAAGAACAACTGTTGAACGCATAAGAACCTATTTCGGTCGTGTTTTCAAGAACGATTTCTTCGACGTTTGACCAACCGCTGAAATAATTTGACGGTACTGTGGTCGAACCGAACGTAATTTTCTTCAACTCGCTCGGCATCGAATATCCAAAAAGATTTGAAAAACTATCTCCGTATGCAGACGGAAGATTGATTTCTTTGATGCCGTAGCAGTATGAAAACGCACCGCTCCCTATACTTGTAACGGATGACGGAATCACGATGCTTTCAAGTGCCGAACAACTTGAAAACACACTTTGCGCTATGTTCGTAAGCGAAGACGGGAGTTCTATTTGAGAAAGCGAAGAACAACCGCAAAACGCGTTTTCACCGATACTTGTCAGCGTTTCGGGCAAATTCACTTGCGTAAGAGACGAGCAGTAAGAAAATGCATTATCGTAAACAACGGCGGCATTGCCGATGGTGACGGTTTGAATATTTGAACATTGACTAAAAGCGTATTCGGGCACGTTCGAATCGGTGATAGTCACACTGACAAGCGTGCTCGGAATTATATAGTTGTCACCGTATCCGTTGAGTCCGCCAAAAATAAACGCCAAATAATTGCCGAAAACTTGCGGCATTGTCAAATCTTCTATCATGCAGTTGGCAAAAGCGCCAACACTCACGTTTGAAACAGATGACGGTATCGTCAAACTCTTAAGTGAACTGCACTCGGCAAAAGCGCTGGCACAGATTTCAGACAAACCTTCATGCAATTCGAGTTGAGATAGCGAAGCACAATTGAAAAATGCAGAATCCCCTATTCTCGTGACAGTTGAAGGAACTACGACGCTCGTAAGCGCTTTGCAATTTGAAAAAGCAAAAGAACTAATTTCTTCAAGCAAATTGCCGAGATAGATTGACACGAGTTGTTCGCACGAAGCGAATGCGCTCTCTCCCACGTAAGTCAAATCGGAAGCGACGTCGACGTATGCGAGCGACACACACTCCGAAAACGTTCCGTTTTCGATTCGAGTGATTCCCTCCGGAAGAGCAATCGATTGCAAAGAGAAGCACTTCTCAAAAGCGTGTTCGCCGATACTCTGAATATCGAGCGACAATTCAACGTTTTGAAGCGCAGAACACTGGAAAAGCGCATATTCCCCTATCGAAGTAGCGTTGGGAAGATATACTTCCTTAATATATGAAAGATTTGTGAAAGCGTACTCGGGAACGATCTCGTCCTTTATCGTAACACTTTTAAGAGATTCGGGCACATACGTGTAATCGGAATAATAATCACCGCCAAAGACATATGCAAGGAAGCCGCCGAAAAGTTTTGGCATAGTCAACTCTTCAAGCGAACTGCAATCGCTCAATATATGTCTTCCTACGCTTTCGACTCCGTCGGGTATGGTCAATTCCTTAAGGCTATAGCAATTGTCAAACGCCATATCCCCGATATACCGTATCGAATCGGGCAAAATCAAACTTGAAAGATTGCTGCAATCTGCAAAAGTCGAAGCCTCTATGGATTGAACGTTGTAGGGCAAAGTTACCGACTCGAGATTAGAGCAATTGCTAAACGCCCTGTCGCCGATATAGGACACGCTTTGCGGTATGTTCATTTGTCTTAAAGAATAACAACCTGAAAACGCAAGGCTGTCAATAGACGTAAGGTTTTTGGACAAAGACACGGATCCGAGCGAAGGGCAAGAACTGAATGCGCCTGACTCTATTCTCGTTGCGTTGGGCAAGGAAACCGTCTGTACGTCAGTCAAAAACGAAAACATATACGGTTCGACGACGTCGCCCTTGTACGTTATCGACGAAAGCGATGAGGGTACTGCCCATTCACTGCCGAACAAACTGTAGAAATATGAGCCGTACACTCTTGAAAGAGTCACATCGGTGATATTGATGCAGCCCTCAAAAACGCTTGAGCCCATATTGATGACGTTTTGCGGAATTTCGATTTTCTTCAACGCAGAACAGTTTTTGAACGCGGAATTTCCGATCATCCTCAAGCCGTTGGGAAGCGAAACGCTCTCGAGCGAGTAGCAGCCCTCAAAGGCGTTGTCGGCAATACTCTTGACGTTTTGAGGTATCGTGAACGATTTGAGAGAGTTGCAGTTTTTGAAAGTGTCTGCAAAAATTCGCTCTATTTTTGACGTATCGTTTATTTCAACGGATTTGAGATTCACGCAACCCGAAAATGCGCCCTCGTCTATGCTGACGGGTTTGTTTAGCGTGACCTTTTCAAGCACGAGGCAGTTGCGGAACGCATTTTTGGAAATCGAAACTTCGGCGTCTATGGTCATCGATCGCATATAGCCGTTGTTTGCAAACGCGGACTCGTCGATTGCAACGATTTTGTGTCCGTCGATTTCTTGAGGAATGACGAGATTTCTCGCAATGCCCGTATAGCCGGTCACGACGATAGGCCCGTCTTTGTCCATTGAATTCAAAAAGCGATATTCGACGCTGCTTATCGAAAATTCGTCGTGGGTGACGACGTAGCCGTTGATTGCGAATATGGTGACGAGCATCGCCACGAGCATAAAGCACGCAACCACGAAAAGCAAAAGTCTGCCCGGTTTCGGAGCGACGGTGCTTTGCTCTCTTTCTTTGCTTGCGACGCTCGCAACGTCGGATTTTTGCGAAAATGCGTCGTCGTATACGGGACGTACTCGCTTGCCCGATACGGTAAGCGTGTCGCCGTTGCATGCAACCGATTTGACTTCCACTTCGCAAGAAACGACTTTTTCGTCGATTTGAATCTCTTGCGGAAGGGGCGCTCTGCTCATACCCGAGCAAGTCAGAACGTAAGAGAACATATCCTCGGACACTACCTGACCGTCCTTGTCAAAAGTCTTTACGGACACTTTGACGCCGTCGACGGTTTTGTCAAGAGGATTGAAAATGCGAACGAGCAAAAGTTTTTTGTCGTCTTTTCGCGCAATGATATACTGATCCGCAAACGGAAAATCGGAACGAGCGGAATCGAATATGCCTTTTTTGATAATGCTATATTCGCTCATTTTCGACCTCCTTTTGCTTTTTTGACTTTGTTGTTCGATCCTTTTCCGTAAAAAGATCTGATGAGAATCGCACAAATCAAATCAAAAACAAAACTCTCCCCCGCCGCTATGGCAAATCCTATCCAAGACAGTGTGAAAGACTCCCCGAAAAGACCTCCGAAAAGTTTTCCGAAACAGAAGTTTACGCACACGCATTCACCAAACGCAAGCAGGAAAAACAACACTAAATAAGCCGCCAAACCCTTTCTTTTGAGCGCGACCGTTTCGTGCGAGCCGATATCCTCTCCGTTGACTTTTTTGACGACGATGCTGACTCTCGACGTACCGAAAGGAAGCGACGTTGCCTCGCCGTATTCGCCCGAAAAAGATTCCTCGACGTTTATGGTGGAAATAAGATTGCCTTCTGCGTCAAACGACAAAACGTCGTACGCGATACGGTAAACGCTCGCATCGGGTTCCACCACGAGCCTAGATCCGCTCGTATCGCATATGACTGCGTATTTTTTGATATATTTTCTCGTATCGGGAGTCGGCTCGAACACGAAAGAGCGACCGCCTTTCGTTTTGAATTTTTTTGTGCCGAGATCGGAGGGAACGTGGACGTTGCGCTCAAAACGCAGAAAACGCTTTGGCAAGATCACGACTGCCAAAAGCACGAATATCAAAGTTACGAGCACAAGAAGGATTCCCCACTCCAACGTTGCTTCCCCCTAAAAAATAAAGAATAGCAATGCAATATACATTTATTATTTAATATAGTAACACATAAAACCATAAAAATCAATCAAATTGTCGCATTATAAAGTTTTACTCCTGTATCCGCATTGTCGCATTAAATCATACAGTGCAAACGCAAGGAAGATCCGAACGAATTTTGCGATTTTTTTTGCAAGAATTTTTCACTTATTTTCAAAGGAAAACAGCCGTGTGACACGGCTGTTTCAAAATTGCGATTAAGAGGGTTAGATATCGGAAAAACCGACGTTATTTGTTCATAACCTCAAGACATTGCGCAAAGAATTTGGTTGCGGTTTCCATTGCGTCGATGCTCACGCGCTCATTGATGGCGTGAATGCGTTTTTGGTCGTCGAGCGTCATCAAAAACGGCGTGAAACGATAAATATTGTCGCACACGTCGCCGTAATAGCGGCTGTCGCTGTTTGCGATAAACATATACGGTGCGGTGACCATCGTCGGGAAAATCTGCTTGATTGCGACGTTGAGATCGTGCCAAGGCTTGACGTCGATGGGCGACACTGCGGTTGCTTCCGTACCCTTGCCGTGTCTTTCGACTTTGACGTTTTTGCCGAGAAGTTTTTGCGTGTATGCAAGCACTTCGTCACTGCTAACGCCCGTGATTATACGAGTGTTGATATTTGCCGTGACCTTGGGCGGAATGACGTTTTCCGCATCGCTGCCGTGGAGCATGGTCTGCGCAAAAGTCGTTGAGATGAGCGAGTTGGTGAGAGGTATTTTTTTGAATACGAATTTGAGAAGAGGACTCAAAATATCTCTGTTGACAAGCACGAATCTGAACGGAAATTTGACGTGCGGAGCGATAAGTTTGAAGGTTTGTTTGGTTGCGGGCGTCCATTTGCTCGGCATCGGATGCTTGTCGAGTTTTACAAGCGCCTTTCCCATAATTGCCGCCGCGGACGGTTTTGAAGGATTGGAAGCGTGACCGCCCGCCTTCTCGACGGTGAGAGTCATATTCATATTGCCCTTCTCGCAAGTTGCGATAAGACCGAATAACTTGTCCTCGCCTATCATTTTGCCGTCGATAATCGTGCCGCCCTCGTCAACGATATATTCGAGGCGGACATTTTGCTTTTTGAACCATTCGCAAATATGCGCCGCGCCCTCTTCGGTCCACGCTTCTTCGTCGTGTCCGAAGCAGAAATACACGTCGCGCTCGGGGTGCCAACCTTCGCTCAAAAGTTTTTCGGCGGCTTCGAGAAGAGAAATCATCGTGCCTTTCATATCCTGCGTGCCGCGTCCCCAGATAAAACCGCCGTCGATAGTGCCTCCGAAAGGCTCGTAATCCCAACCCTCTTTGGGTGCGGGAACGACGTCTTGGTGCGCAAGGAACGCACCCGGGAGCAACGACGGATTCTTGCCCGTGAACTTGAATACGAGGCTGTAGTTGTTTATAACGGTCTTTTGAGCGGCTTTGTGCACGAGAGGATAGGTTTTCTCAAGCCACGCGTGATAATCGCGGAAAGGCTTGTCTACGCCCTCAAATTCGCCGACCATTGAAACCGTCGGGATCTGAACTGCCTCGGAAAGGTGCTGTGCAATGAGATTTTTGTCGAAATCCCTTGCTTTATACTCCCCTGCGTCGATTTCTTTCGGCTTGCAAAGAAGCGTGCGAATAATCATTGTCGTCAACAACATAACGATTCTCCTGAATTGTGAGATATAGATATTGTAATATCTATTTGCCGTATTTGCAAGGCTAATTGAAAGATTTACGATGCGACTAAAATTAATTTTGGTAAATCGCTCGCAATTTCAGTTCGTTTTCCGATTTT
>ULOF01038187.1_pt1 | contig 11053 bp, 7 predicted proteins | sample 1952371 | NCBI WGS metagenome assembly ULOF01 (sample SAMEA4835597, study PRJEB28245) | human gut metagenome | biome: gut microbiome; material: fecal sample | place: Denmark | collected 2008 | reverse complement strand
CACGATATCATCACAACGTGATATCATCGCCTTCGGCGATATCATTCCAACGCTCAAAGTTTTCGTCTTTCTCAATTATTAATTAATTAAATTCTTGTCGATAAACTTCCGTTATCACACAACATATTGTCTTTTGAAATTCGTTGAAAATTTTGCGTTGGCGCTCGGTTTTATTTGTGTTATGATTATACTCCGTATAAAAGGAGTATATATCGTGGGTTTTGCAAAGTTTCAAAGTGATTTTTTGATGGAAACGTTCACGCTCGTTGACAACTTATTTATCAACGAACACTTGCCCTATTGTGACGAAAAGCAAATCAAGGTGTATCTTTACGGCTTATATCTTTGTATGACGCCGCAAAAGGAAAACACGGTGCAGGAACTTTGCGCTCGTCTTGACATGACGGAAGCGGAGATCATTTCGGCGTATTCCTATTTTGAAGATATGGGACTTGTGCAAATCGTGTCCAAACAGCCGCTCGAAGTGCAGTATTTGAGCCTTAAGCACTCCATGCAGACCCCAAAGAAATACAAAAGCGAAAAGTGGAACGATTTCAACGTCCATCTTCAACAACTTTTCCCCGAGCGCATGCTCACACCCAACGAATACAACGAGTATTATATGTTCCTTGACGAGAGCAAACTCGAGCAGGACGCAATGCTTATGATCGTGCAATACTGCATAAATCTCAAAGGCATGGGCGTGAGATATCCCTACATACTCACGGTTGCTCGCAACTGGGTTGCGGACGGCGTACGCACGGCTTCTGACGTTGAAAACAAACTTTCCGAATACGACCAACAATCCGAGCAGATGCAAAAAGTTCTCGTCGCGCTTGCGCGAAAGGGCGGAGCGGAACTCGAAGAAAAGCAGATGCTTCTCAAATGGACGCGTAGTTGGGGTTACGAACTCGATGCGATTCTCGCGGCGGCAAAGACGCTCAAAGGCGCAAAGAGTTTCAAGAAACTCGACTCCAAACTCGACGAATTTTATCGTATGTCCATATTCACGGCGGAAGAGATGAACGATTATCAGGCGCACCGCGAGCATCTCAAAGATATTGCGGTTGCCGTCAACAAGAATCTTGGCATATACTACGAGTCTTTCGAGCACGAAATCGAGGTATATATCGTGCCTTGGACGTCAAAGGGCTTCGATATGGAAGCGCTCACGAAGATTGCACACAACTGTTTCATTTCAAGCGTACGCACGCTTGATGGCATGAACAACGTGGTCGAAAAATTCTATAAGCAAGGCTTGCTTACGGCAAAGAGCATCGACGAGTATATGCTCACACAAATCGAACTTGACGGCAAAATCAAGCGTATCATCGAGGCGAGCGGCCGTTCGAGAACGGTCACCACGCAGGATAGAGAATACTATCGCACTTGGAGCGTGACGTGGGGTTTTGCCGACGACGTGATTCTGTACGCCGCCGAGCAAGCGACGGGCAAGACCTATCCGACCGCGTTCGTCAATCAATTGCTTTCAACCTACAAAGCCAACGGAATTTCCACAATCGAGCAAGCAAAGAAGTTCACGCCGCCGCAGAGTGCGCAAAAGCCGAGAGAAAAGACTTTCGAGGAGCGCACCTATTCGCAAGAAGAACTCAAGAGCGTGATAACCAGCATCGACAGTCTCAAAGATATAGAGTGGTGATATGAAAAAAAGAGTTATGCAAGAGACGCTTTCCGAGCGCCAAAAACAAATAGACGCGCAAAACGCACTTGCGCGACAAAACATCGACAGAGCCTTTTCTATCGACGAGATTTCGCGCGCAAACAAAGAGTACGTAGACCTTACTTTCCGTGCCATGACGAGCGACGAAGATTTGTCGAAATTCATCGAAAAAGCGCATAAAAACTATCAAAAAACACTCAAAAAATACGGTTTTTCGGAAGAAGATTTCGTTGGTAAACCCGTTTGTCCGCTTTGCTCTGACACGGGATTCGTAGACGGCAAACTATGCTCGTGTATTTGGGATTCCTTTGTGGAAAATCTCAAAAAAGAATGCCAAATCGACGAAAGAGCGAAGTTTTCCTTTGACGATTGCGACCTTTCAAAAATCAAGGACGAGCAACAAAGACGTCTTACAGGCCAACTTTACGATTCGATGAAAAAGTACGTTGACAAGTTTCCGTCCTCCAAGTGCAAAACCCTCGTATTTTCGGGCGGTGTAGGCACGGGCAAAACCTGCCTTGCAAGCGCGATGGCTCGCGCGATAGTGGAAAAAGGTTATGCGGTGAAGTTTATGAGCGCCTACGAGTTCTGCTCGCTTATGCTCACCACGCACACGTCTCCCGTATCCGAGCGAAACGCACTTCTGCACGACGTGCTTACTTGCGATTTGCTCGTCATCGACGACCTCGGCACAGAACCTATGCTCAAAAACGTAACCGTCGAGTATTTGCTTCTCGTTATTGAAGAGAGGCAGATGCATAGCCGCGCAACGCTCATAACCACCAACTTAAGCGGCGAAAACATGCTCAATCGCTACGGCGAGCGCATTTATTCGAGATTGAGCCATAAGCAATACTCGATGATTATCGAGATGGACGGCAACGACTTGAGAAGGTAATTTTGAATTAATAATTAATAATGAATAATGAATAATTGCAGGTAGGCTCTGCCCACACCCGAACAAAAAAATTTAGATTGCGATTAAAATGAATATGCGCCATATAAAACACCCGTTTCCCGCCGTTGTTGACTCGAAGTCGAGGATTCTTATTCTCGGCAGCGTACCGTCAATCAAGTCGGTGGAAAACGATTTTTATTATATGCACCCTAAAAACAGATTCTGGAGGGTGCTTTCTTGTTTGTACGGCGTCGATTTGTATCGTGCAACCGTTCCCGAACGCATAGAGTTTCTCAAATCAAACTTCATTGCGCTTTACGACAGCGTTGAGGAGTGCGACATCGAGTCGAGCAAGGACAGTGCTATTTCAAACGTCGTGCCTGCCGATATTCCGACTCTGATTGCAAACAGTCGAATCGAGCGCATTTTTTGCAACGGAAAAGCGTCTTACAAGTATTTTTTGTCCGCATATCCCGAATACGAGAGCCAAACGACGCTTTTGCCGTCCACAAGTCCCGCAAACGCCCAATTCTCTCTTGAGCACCTCGTGCGCGAGTGGAGCATTTTGAAAATTAATAATTAATAATTAATAATTGCGGGTGGAGTTACACCCCTCACCCGAACGAAAACGTGTTCGTAGCCTACTTATACACGGTATCTGCCCCTTCGAATACGTGACTCGAGATATATAATATTTTCTTACGTTTGTCCGATTCGGTATTGAATTTGATTCTTTTATAATATATAATAGATATACATCAATATACGCGCGCTTGCGCAAAGGGAAAATTATGACAGATTTGGTGAACAAAAAGGAGAAAAAGGCCGGGGCGTTGACCGCAAATATGTGGATTTACGCGTTGGGACTTATGGGTATCAACCTCGGCATCGGCCTTATCAACAGTTATCAGGCTGAATTTTTCAACAAAATTCTTCAAGCCGATTTGATGGCGGTTGCAGGCATCATACTTGCGGCAAAGTTTATCAGCATCGTTGCAGACTTCGTCATCGGCAATCTCATTGACAGAGCCAACTTCAAAGCGGGCAAAATGCGTCCGTGGATATTGTTTTCGGCGTTTCCTCTTGCCGTTTTGACGATGATATCGTTCGTGTTCATACCGTTTGCAAACACCACGGGCGGCACGGTCGGCAAATATATTTACATAATTTTCGTCGTAGTACTTTGGAATATTTCAATGACCATGGCGGACATTCCCTCGCAAGGCATGCTTTCGCTCATTTCAAATAGCAGTGAAGAGGTCAACAACGCCGCAGGCCTTGGCAACACGCTCAAATCGGTTGCGCTTGCCGCACCGGGCGTATTCGTCAGTTTCGTGTGTATTCTCACAGGTTCGGGCGGTGCTGTCGGCAAAACCGAATATATCATCACCGCAGCCATTATGGCAGGACTCGGACTCATCTTCCAACTTCTTATGTACTTCAAGTGCAAAGAGGTGGTCAAGTCCAACACCTCGGCGGGCATGAGTTTCAAGGAGATGTTCAGAGAACTCAAAAACAACAAAATGTTGCTCATAGTTTTCGGAACGTACATCCTCGGTTTCGGCAGAAATATCGGCTTGGGCATCGCGGTGCAGGCAACCTGCATTCTCGTTCGTGACGGCATAGATTTGTCCTTCATCGGCATGGGCACGCTTTACGGCGACGCATGCAGTTGGGCAATCGGCATCACCTCGGGGGTATCGTCGATGGTCACGATAGTGCTCAACCCGATTATCAACAAAAAACTCGGCGAAAAGAAATACTTTATCGTCGCAGGTTTCTACGGCTTTTTGGTGACTCTCGTTTCCACGCTCATCTACACGCTCAGCCCGACGGGAAGTTTCGGAAGAAGCATCTGGGCAATCTGGATTTATCAATTCTTCCTCGGCTTTGCGTACGGTCCGAACGGCTATCTGCCTATGGTCATGACGGCAGATATCGTCGATTATCAGGAGTGGAAGACGGGCAAGCGCACGGAAGGCACGCAGTTTGCAATTCTTTCAATGTCCAACAAACTCTCCAACGCGCTCTCGGTGTCGCTTGGCATACTGTTTATCGGCGCAATCGGTTATTCGGCGTCAAAATATGCCGACGTCGCGAAGGTCGGCGTGCAGGGCAGTGCGGAGAATATGCAAGCAATCGCAAGTTACGTCACCGACGGTATGCAAAACAAGGCGTGGATCGTCTACTTCTTGCTTCCCGGTCTTTGTATGCTTGCAAGTTCGCTTTTGATGTTCTTCTACAAGATTGACGAAAAGACCAAAGTTCAAATGCGTGACGAACTCGCAATTCGCAGAGCGGAGAACGAGGCGGCGAAAATCGTCGAAGAAGAGGAGTGCTCAGACAACTGCTCCGAGTGTGACAAAGAGTGCGATATGAGAGCGGAAGATGCGCAAGAAAACGTCGAAAAGCCCTTTGAAGAAGCGCTTGCGGAGCATTACGAAGAAGAGATGAACGAAGTCGAGCACGACGACAAGGATATGGAAGAATAATCCTACCGTCTGCCAAAAAGATTTGCAAAAAAATCGTGATACGAATCAATCGCAGACAATCTTATAATCGTCGTATAACGGTTTCAAAAACGAAATATAACCGTTAAAACCAACGTAAATCAATCAAAAGACCTCGCAAATGCGAGGTCTTTGATTTGTCTGATAAGTTCAATTCAAAGCGGTTGCAACGCTTGATGCAAGGGTTAGAGCGTTATTTGACGATATACACTTTGCTTTGGCACTTTTCCAAAGATACGTTCACGACGCCGTTCGTCGTGAGGTTTTCGCCGCTCCATTGCTCTTTGATGCGATACTCGTTTTGCTTTGCCATAGCGACGTATTTGTCGTCGACGAGCGAGTTTAAGTCGAATTTCGCTTTCGATGGGTGGGATGCTTTGTTGAAGAAGCATACAGCCACCGAACCGTCGGCAAGCGGTTTTGCAAGCACGTCCACGACGCCTTTCTTGACGCGTTTTGCCTGCTTTGCGAGGGAGTCTTGGTTGATTGCAATCATATTTTTGTTGGTGACGATGCTCTTGACCTGCTCGCTCATATTGCGCAAGTCGTTGCCGAGAATGAGCGGAGCGTTCATCATACACCACAGCGAAAAGTGCGACACGTTCTGATTGTAGGTGAGTTTTCCGTTGCCCACTTCGAGCATATCGGGGTCGTTGTAGTGCCCTTTGCTCGAATAGGGGTAGAGTTTGACGGTATGCTCGTAGATTAGTTTAATCCAAATCCACCATGGGCGAATATCGGGAGTTGTGCGCCACAGATTGCCTGCCTTTGCGCCCCAATTGTACGGCTTGCCCCAACCCCATTCGCAGATAGAGAATACGATTGGTTTTTCGGGCTGTTTACGCTCTTTTGCGACTCTTGCGGTGGCTTCTTTGAGCGCCTGCCCCATACGGCGATACTGATACATTTCGCTGTCGGCGTCGCTCGTGACGGGGTTGAAGAATTCGATTTTGTTTTTGCCTGCGGAGAGGTGCACGAGCACCTGGAATCTTGCCGTGAGGTTGAATCTCTTTTGAGGAGGGAAGAGAATCTCGTATTCCTCGCCGTCGTTCACCTTTGCGATGAGGTATTTTTCATAGCCGCCTTTCTTTTTGATATTGACGGTGAGAACGTAAGTTCCGTCCTCGTCCGCTTCGATATTGTTGTAGGTGAGTCTGCCTTGATTTGCGTCAAGACCGGACACGTAACTTCCGCCCGGGAGTTTGGTGTCGGTCATAAAGCGAGCAAGTCCCGATAGCACTGCGTTATGCACGGAGTATTCCATGGGGTGCGAATCGAATTGTGAAACGCTTATCGAGTACACGAGCGGAGCGTAGCGAGAGATGGGGATATGATGGCAGTAGTCGTATTTGAAATATTCCACGCCCCATTTTGCAAGCGTATACGCGTCGTATTTTTCTCTTCCGAGGCTTGCGGGCAAGTCCTCGCAGGTGAGCGTGCCGTTCGAGGTGTACGCGCCGAGTTTCAGCCCCATAGCGTTGACTTGTTTTGCAAGGTTTGCTATGCCGCTAGGGAAGGTTTCGTAATCTCCGACGAGTTCGCCGTTTTCGTCGCGCAAAGAGGATTGCCAACAGTCGTCGAGGTTGATATACTTATATCCCGCCTCGATAAGACCGTTGTCTTTCATCGCTTTTGCCGTGTCGAGAATGAGTTTTTCGTTTATGCGGTTTCTAAATGTATTCCAACTCGACCAACCCATAGGGGGAGTGAGAGCCACGCCGTTTTCGTAGTCGGAAAGTTCGGGCTTTACGCTCGTAGGCTTTTTCTTTTGGAAAAGGCTCTTGATATAGCAGAAAGGACACATGCCGTTACGTTTCATTTTTTCACCTTTGTCGATTTCTTGATTTTATTTGATTTTTGCACCTTTGCGGGTTTTTGTTCTTTGGCGCGCATTTTAGCGTCTAGGCGCTCGAATTTCAATTCGATAGCCTCGCCGTGTTCGAGTTTGATTTGATTCATCATCGCAACGAATCCGACGTACGCAACCGTGAGAATCGCGCCTATAGCAAGCATTGCTTTGCCCATTTCCCAAGTGACGTGATTGTCAAGACGGAAGAAAGTGCGCAGTATGCCCACGAGGTCCACAACTTTGCCGTCTATCGTCACGTTGATAGATATGAAGTATACGCCCACGAATATGAACACCATAAGGATATAAGTGAAGAGGTTGAGCGCGATGAGCAGTTTTGATTTGTCGATCTTGTGCTTTTTGCGTTCTTTACGCTCTCTACGCTCCTTTTTGGGCTTAGCGTTTTCTTTTTCGGGTTCAAGCACGCGCATAACCACTCCGTTCGTGAGGGAATAGCGTTTTTCGGACTCGTCCACGTATCCGTCGTAGAGGCTCGAATCGATTTTCTGTGCCCTTGCCTCTTCCTTTTTGCGCTCGTTCATAAAGTCGCTGATTCCGAAGAACGCCGACCAACTCGCAAGCCGTGTGGGGAGGGACACTTTGAACAGAAGCAAAAATCCCACGAAAGTGATAATCCATATAAACACCGTCTGCGACTGCAAGTCGGTGATATCGGTGAGGAAAAATCTGTTGCATATTATGACTGCCGCCGCGCCAAGTAGCACCGTAATGCCACCGGGAACGGCGTTTGAAAGCACCTTTGGCAAGAACCGCCCCGTAACTCTGTCGGCGTTCGGTTCGAGCGCAAGCACCACCGAGGGCATACCGATCGTCACCGCGCCCATAATAGTGAGGTTTTGCGGCGTGAAGGGGAGAGGATCGACCACTATCATAAACAGCAACGCCAAAAGCGTGTTGTAAATGGTTTTCATAATATACAGGGCGGCGGAACGCTCGAGGTTGTTTATGGAGCGTCTGCCTTCTGCAACGACTCTCGGCATAGAAGAGAAGTTGCTGTCCAAAAGCACGAGCGAACTCACGTTTTTCGCCGCGTCCGAGCCCGACGCCATTGCCACGGAGCAATCCGCTTCTTTTAGCGCAAGCACGTCGTTCACGCCGTCGCCCGTCATCGCAACGGTGTGACCTGCCTTTTTCAACGCCTTGACCAGCATAAGTTTCTGATCGGGCAAAACTCGACCGAAAATGCTATATTTGGTTGCCGCCTCGTACACTTCCTCTTCCGTTTGGAGAGTGGACATATCCACGATATTGTCGCAATCTTCGAGACCTGCTCTCATCGCAACCGCGCGTACGGTCTGCGGATTGTCGCCCGAAATTATCTTGACGGTCACGCCTTCTTGCTTGAAAAAGCGCAGCGTATCGGGGGCTTCTTTTCTTATCTTGTCGGTGATGAACACGAAACTTTCAAGAGCGAGCGTTTTTGGCAGAGTGCCGTCGCCGAACTTGTTTTTAGACGACGCCACGACCATAACGCGGAAACCCTTTTGCGCCATTTCCGACATAGTGTTTTCCATTGCTTTTGTGCGTTTTTTGAACACGAATTCGGGTGCGCCTATGACGTACGACACGCCGTCTATTCTTGCGCCGCTCCACTTGCGTTGAGAGGAGAAGGGCACGATTTGCTCGACTTCGCCCGAACTTTGAAGTTCTGCAACGTACGCGCGCAAAGCGTTTATCGTCGCGTTGTCGTCCTCGAGTGCGCTCGTCACGTTTTTGATGATTTGCATCACGCCTTTTACGTCCTTGCCCTTTGCGGGTTGAACGTCGTTGACTTCCATAGTGCCTTCGGTGATAGTGCCCGTTTTGTCAAGACACAACACGTCCACGCGCGCGAGCGTTTCGACGCAATAGAGGTCTTGAGCAAGCGTTTTGTGCCGAGAAAGTCGCAATACGCTCACGCAGAACACCGTCGACGAGAGCGCAACGAGTCCCGATGGAATCATTCCGATGACGGTTGCTATAGTGCCGAGCATAGTGGAGGAGAGGTGCGCGCTTATCTTATATCCGAGCAGGGTGGTTATCACCTTTTGCGCCTCGTCGGGATTGTTTTGCACGAAATATTTTACGCAGAACAGCACGATGCCAAGCGGCACTATGATGCTTGCCATAACTTTTACGATAAACATAAGCGAGCGCCAAATCTCGCTGTTGGGTTTTTTGAAATATTTTGCGCCCGAACTGATTTTGGTTGCGAAGTTGTCAACGCCCACGTGTTCCACTTGCGCTTTTGCCGTGCCCGACACGACGAAACTTCCCGACATAACTTCGTCGCCGGGGTTTTTGAGAATTGCGTCGGGTTCGCCTGTGATAAGGCTTTCGTTGACTTCGATAGAGCCTTCCACGACGATAGCGTCCGCGCAAATCTGACTTCCGCTCGAAAGCACCGTCAAATCGTCGAGAACGATATCCTTGACGGCAATTTCCTTTTCCTCGCCGTCACGCAAAACGATTGCTTTTGGGGCAGAGATGAGCGAGAGTTTGTCGATGGTTCTTTTTGCTCTCAATTCTTGGAAAATACCAACCAGAGCGTTGAAGATTATGAGCACCATAAATCCGAAATTGCCCATAATCGAAAGGAAACTTTCTCCTGCGTCGACGAAGAAGAATATCAAAAGTGCGAGAAGAATAAATACGAAATTGAAAAACGTGACGATATTTTCTCGCAAAATTTGCGAAACGCTTTTCGTCTTTACGTTCGTGTCGCCGTTCACTTTCCCTTCTGCGATTCTGTTTTCGACGTCCTTTTGCGCAAGACCGCATTTTATATCGGTCACGAAGCGCGCCTCTGAAATCGGCTCGGACTTGTCGTCCTCAACGATTTCGGATGACATATAGACGTTTTTTTCGGAATTTTCTGACATTATTCTCCCTATGTGTGCACGCACGATTTTCATAATATATAAATGATTATATCATAATTTAGACATTATTCAAGAAAAAAAAGAGTCGATAAACGAGTTTTTGCATTATTTTTTTGCATATTTGCAATCGTTCCGCCGTATATTTTGCGTATGAGAAGAAAAACTTGCTTGATTTTGGTTTCAATTTTGTGCATAACTCTCTTGCTCGTCGCACTTTGCGCTTGCAACGAAAAAGGCGACGGAGAGAGCAAAGACAATATCTCAAGGCTCACCGAAGCGTTTTACGCAGGCGAGAGCGACCTTTTTGCCGTCAGCGTCGAAACGGGCAGACGGGAAAAGAACTTCATTGCGGACGGCGTCGCAAAGGACGTATGCGATTTCACCGAACTCACGATCGTTCCCCTCAAAAGCAACGATTACAAAACTTTGGCGTACGTCATATCTTCCGACGACAAAACGCTTTCGGGTGAAATTAAATGCGGCATAAGCGGCGAATTTGTGGCATCTATCGCACTCGATTTCGTTCCCAAGACCATAACCGTCAGCGCAGGCGAGGTGACTTCGGACATAGAACTCAACTCCGTTCTCGATGGCAAATTGTCGGCACTCGACGCCGTCAACATAGCAAAAGAAGCCTTCAAAGACAAGATTGACAAAGAGTATTCCGAAGGCAAAGCCGAGCGTGAAATCTACGTCAAACTCATCACCGCCGACCGCGAGAGTTACTATTATTACGTCTCTTTCATCGGTGACGGAGTGGATTATTGGGCGATGCTGGTTGATCCTGCCACGGGCAACATCATCAGCAAAAAATGAGCGCGCTATTTTGCGAATAACTGCGTCAGATGCGATTTTCTCACAAGTCACGTACGCTCAAGTACGCTCGTTGTTCGAAAATCGCATCTTCCTTGGTCTTCATCAAAATATCGCGCTCATTAATTAAGCAAACCATTTTGCGCCTAACTGTGTCAGATGCGATTTTCTTACAAGTCACGTACGCTCAAGTACGCTCCATTGCTCAAACGGCATTGTGGCAACGACAATCGCCCCCTCGTGTCATTCAGAGGAGTGAAACGACGTGGGAATCCCCAAAAAAGAAACGAAAACCATTAGGGCGGTTGTCTTTCGCCGCATTTGTTCTCGCAATTTCTCCGCGCAATCGATACACGCTATCAGTTCGAGTAGGGATAAAAACTCAATCCACAGTTTCGCTATATCGCTTGCTTGGTATAT
>ULOF01039344.1_pt1 | contig 11059 bp, 5 predicted proteins | sample 1952371 | NCBI WGS metagenome assembly ULOF01 (sample SAMEA4835597, study PRJEB28245) | human gut metagenome | biome: gut microbiome; material: fecal sample | place: Denmark | collected 2008 | reverse complement strand
CGCCTATGGCAGTTGCCCCAATACCCAGCGTACGGAGAGTGTTGGATTATGCGGTATCTGTAATTTCTCCGGAAAAAATAGATATGGGCATTCCAAATTATGCATATGACTGGCCTCTGCCCTTTGAACAGGGAATCACCGAAGCAGAAACCATAGGCAATTTGCAGGCGGTAAGGCGGGCGGTATTTTACGGGGCGGAAATTCTGTATGATGAGCAATCCCAGGCACCATATTTTTACTATACAAGGGAAGGCATTTCCCATGTGGTATGGTTTGAGGATGTGCGGAGCATACAGGCAAAGTATGATTTGATTGCAGAATATGGTTTCAAGGGGGGAGGATACTGGAACCTGATGCGGGAATTTCGGCAGAACTGGATGTATGTAAACCAGATTAATGGGGAATAATGGAAGTTAAATCTCGTAAAATTTACTAAAATGAGCTATCATAAGGTTAAACAGAATATAGAGTTATTTTTTTAGAGGAGGGAGAAAAAAGTATGAATACACTGCAGACAGATGAAATGGAAGAGGAGCATATGGCGAAAAAAAAGCAGCTTCTGTGTAAAAAGACCAGAAAGGTATGGCTTGCAGCTGGTATTGTTCTCCTTCTTGTTATTCTGCTGGCTGTTTTTCAAATGGTGATTGTGCCCCACATAGAGAAGAAAATAATAGAGGAGCAGATATCTGTCTATATGGAAGAGATTAAAAATGGATACCTGAGCGAAATGGATTATGACATTCCGGAGGCGGTTTACTCAGAAATTACCGGCAACTGGAATCCGGCGGTTCAGTCAATGGCGGATTATATATTGGGTGGGGAGAAAGCGTTACAACAGGGATGGAAAGATATTATGAAATATATGGAGTATTCAGTAGACTCCATTGAAAAGGATGAAAACGGAAATTATATCATCAATATGACATTCACCAACCGGAATCTTGCTATGATTATTTCGGAAACGGCAGAGGAGATAGAAGCACAGAAGAAAGAATGGTTTTTGGATGCCTTATCCGGAAATGCAGGGGAACGGTTTTGGGAGTGTTTTAGAGAAAAACGTGATGCGATGGAGGATACGGTTTCAAAAAGCATGCAGTTTCATATTATAAAGGAAGAAGGAAACTGGTCACTTGATACAAAGAAATTGGATATCAGGGTATTTGCAGCTATGGCAGGGCTGGAGGACAGATACCTTGAAATGCAGTAGAAGACCAGAAAAAGCAGGAATATTCAACAGAATATCCTGCTTTATATCTGCAATAATGATATGTGCTTTGGCTGGTTTAGTAAACCTGAGCCTCTTCCTCGCCGTTCATTACCCGAAGGGCACCCTGGGCAAGGGCAAGCAGCTCATCTTCACCTGGATATACAGTAAAATCTGCAATGAAACCAAGCTTTGCTTTCAATGCATCAATGGTTTCCGCATTGTAAGCAATACCGCCAGTACAGATAATCTGGTCAACCTTGCCATCTAAAACAGCAGCCATGGCTCCGGCATCCTTGGCAATCTGATAATGGAATGCATCAATCAGGTTGGCAGCTTCCTGGTTGCCATCCGCTTTCATCTTCATTAAATCACGCATGTCATTGGTCCCGATATAGCCGTTAAATCCACCATTTCCACAGATTTTCTTATAGATTTCCTTTTCTGTATATTTTCCGGAAAAGCACAGCTTAATCAAATCACCAACCGGAACGGTACCAGCCCGCTCTGGAGAAAAGGCACCCTCACCGTCTAAGATATTGTTGACATCGATAACCTTACCGTTTTTGTGGGCACCAACAGAAACACCACCGCCCATATGGATTACAATTAAGCTTAATTCGTTATATGACTTTCCGATTTCCTTTGCATAGCGCTTTGCGACTGCTTTCTGGTTCAAAGCGTGGAAGACACTTCTTCTTGGAAGCTCCGGCATACCGGAATATCTGGCAATGGGTGCCAATTCATCGACTACAACAGGGTCAACGATATAAGAAGGCACACCAACCTCATCGCCGATTTCCCTTGCGAGAATACCACCAAGGTTAGATGCATGCTGTCCTTGTCTGCCGATTTTGAGGTCTTCTAATAAATCATCGGTCACTGCATAAGTACCGCCAGAAATTGGTTTTAACATTCCACCACGACCCACTACAACGTCCAGTGTCTTAATATCAAAGTTCTTTTCCTTTAATACCTTTAAGATAACTTCTTTACGGAAGTCTTTCTGGTCGATAATAGAAGCATATTTGGCAATTTCCTCCGTAGGATGTCTTAAAGTTTCTTCAAATACCTGTTTTTCATCTTCATATACACCAATCTTGGTAGAAGTAGAACCCGGATTGATAATTAAAATAGTATAAGCCATGTAACCGTCCTCCTAAATTTTATTTGCTCATTGCCTCGGCAACAACAGCACCAACGGCAATGGAGTTAACCTTTGTCTCGAAATCATCAGAACGTGAGGTTAAGATAACAGGTGCTTTTGTACCGGTTAAAATGTTACCATTTGTAACCTTTGCATTATGGACAAGTGCTTTGTATGTAATATTTCCTGCGTGGATATCTGGGAATAACAGAATATCAGCATCACCGACAATTTTACGACCTGTAGCGCCTTTGTGTCTTGCAGCTTCTGCATCAATTGCGAGGTCATAAGAAAGAGGACCGTCTACGATACATCCGGTAATTTTGCCGTCTTCATTCATCTTTGTAAGTTCTGCAGCATCAACCGTAACAGGCATTTTTGGATTTACCACCTCAACAGCAGCAAGCGGTGCTACTTTAGGACATTCAATTCCGCAGGCATGTGCAATTTCAACTGTATTACGGATAATGTTTGCCTTTGTATCCAGATCCGGATATGGAATAAATGCCACATCACTTAAGAATAATAATCCGTCATGGCCTTCAATATCAAAAATACATACATGGGATAAGGTCTTATCCGTACGAAGACCGACTTCTTTATCTAATACACTCTTTAAGAAGGATTTGGTATCGATTAATCCCTTCATATACATATCCGCTTTGCCGTCATGAACCAGTTTAACAGCAGTTAAAGCGGCTTCGTAAGGATCCTCTACATTGATAATTTCATAGCCGGACAAATCCATGCTGATAGAAGCTGCGACTTCTTTGATTTTTGCTTCATCACCGACTAAGATAGCATCCGCAATTCTTCTTTTTTGGGCTTCTGCCACAGCCTCTAAAACGGCATCATCCTGTGCTACAGCAACAGCCACCTTTTTTGTGCTACAGGATGTGACCTTTGCAAGTAAATCGTTAAAAGTTTTTGTCATTTTTGTACACCTCGTTTAATTAATTTTCTTGAGGAAATTATGATATTGCCATACTTTCCCTATTTAATACTAAATCAGGTTCTATACTATCACTAGAACACTTTTTGGTCAAGTTAATACCCACATTTTTTACTGCCACAATATGTTGTACAGCTATAGGCAAATGATAATAGAAATTGTGAAAAATGGGCTTCAACCTCTTTTCATTTTATATGATATATGCTATACTATTTCCAAATAATGCATACTTATGTCTAATGGGTTGAACCGATAGGGAGAGATTTAACCAAAAAGATTATGTAAGGGTTGCCAAATGACGATATAATTTTTAAGTATAGATGGGATTGTGTATGAGGTGATGGGAATGAATGCGAAGAACAGATTAATTGAAAAATTATTAAAAGCAGCCAGAAGACATAAAATACTGACTTATCCGGTACTGGCACTTGTAGCAGTAATTAGTATATTGGGGTACTTTTTTGATTGGAGCACCGGAGCCGGTAAGAGAGTGGTAGCTATTATTATGGTGCTGGTAATGCTGGTATCCCAGTCTTATTTTCTAACCTCATCTGCAACGGAAGTACTGGATACAGAAGAGGATGTAAGGACACAGCAGGAGCTGCAGGAGCAGAATACAGAGAAAAAGCAGGAAAATAATACAAATGACCCAGAGGAGAAAACGACGGAGCTATCGACTAACCAGGATAGCGGAGCAAATGACGTTTTATCTGAGGAGAACGATGACTGGAATGATTCGGCAGAGACCGGCTTAACAACAGAGGCCGGTTCAAGTGAGGCAGATTCTATATCTGTTACAGAGGAGAGTCCGGAACGGGTAACTGCAGATGAGTCAATCCGTTTTATATTTCTTGCATCCACCAATACAGGAACTACAGTTGAGATACTGGCAGGATATGCTACAAGGAATGCAGATAATGCTACCTATACCATTAGTAGTAGCAGTGTCAGTACGGCGAACAGTGGGCTTGCTGTTTATGAGGAGAATGGATATTATTCCTGCTCCGGCTGGTATACAGATGCAGCCTGTACGGTAAAGGTTCCGGATGACGGTTTTGATAAGCTTACTCCGAATGTAAACAATAATATTGTATTGTATTCTGCCCGCACCTTGAACAAATACAGAGTTACCATTGATACAAAAGGCGGAACTTTTGAAAGAGTAGATGGAGCAACCCAGAATGGGGTGTATTATGATGTTGATGGAGAGGACGGTGCTGGAACCTTTCAGATTGTGAATCCTACAAGAGAGGGATATGAGATTAAGGGTGCAACTGTGAAGAATGGTACTGCCAGAGTGGAGACATCCGGTGATTCCCAGACCGTAATTCATGTCACCTTAAATGGTAACAATTTTGAGCAGACGGTTACATTGGAGTGGGAAGGTGAAAAATATCCGGTTACCTATGCAACATCGGATAAGATAGATGCAGATACTGTCACAAGGGAGGTACAGTTTGACGGAGAGAGCGGTAAGGATATTCTGGAGCTTTCAGAGAATATAGGTGTTGAACACAAACCAGGCTATACTTTTACGGCATGGAAAATTAATGGTAAGTCGTATGAACCGGGCAACCTGATAAAGAATTATGTTGGTCTGCAGTCATATCTTTACAATCACCAGGATGATGTTTTGATTCCGGAAAGTACATATGCAGGTATCAAGCTGGATACAACGAAGATTACATATCAATTTATGGAGAAGGGTGAAACCTATACGGTACGTGGGCAATATCTGGATTGTGATGATGCTTTTGACAATGCAGAATATGAGCTTGTGAGCATAGAGGCAGACCAGACCTATACGGATGCTTCTGCATTCCAGAATGACTATGGTATTGCAATAGAGGCAGGAGGAGATGGTATTTCCGTGTCGACTCCAGGACCGAAACGGGTCGGGTCTAATATTAGGGTAAATGTTAAAATAACAGATTTAAATGCAGATGCAAAGGACAGAACCGATACAATATACAGCTTTACGATTTCTGTCACCAAAAATAATCTGATTTTGAAATCCGATGGTATAGAGGAAAAGCTTACAAAAGTATATGATGGAACGACGGCATGTCCGGGAATTACTGCCGGTCTGGAAATTCCGACAAACATACGGGGCGTTTATGTAGTGGTGGAAAGCGGCGTATATGAGGATGCAAATGCTGGAAAGCAGAAAAAAATCATTTTGAAGCTGGCAAGCAGCAACAAATATGTATTTAAAGATGATGAACTGCCACCTGAGCTGCAGGGCATTGATAATACAAATACGGATAATTATTTTACCTTGATGTCCACACCTGAGGTTTGGGGGGAGATTACCCGCAGACCGGTATATATCCGGACATCAGCAGATAAGGAGCAGGTTAAAACAGGTGAGGTAAATCCAAATTTTGAAGTAACAGTAAGAAAAGATATAGGTGGGGCAGATTCTAATTCCGGATTTATTAATGGAGATGAAAACAGACCAATAACTACCTATATGGATATTTGTGCCTCTATGAGCCTGTCAGAGGAGATTGGGAGAGATGATTACGCCCAGCTTGAAGCCGGCACGCCAAAAATCAGATACTATGTAATATGTAGAGCAAAAGAAAGCTCTAACTATACATTTATGTGGAATACTGACAACAGTGATACCGGATATTTTGATGTAGTCATGGAAAGTCCAAAGGAAAACACAAACTATGAATATGTATATACAAAAGAGCCTGTGAATGGCTGGTATGGTTCCAATACCCAGATTGTACCAATAGGGGATTATGACCAGATTCGGATAAAGGGAAGCACTAGCTGGCAGTCTGGAATTACCCTGACGGATGATGATACAGAATTAATATTCCAGTTGGGGAATAGTACGACGGGTGCATTTACCGCATATGAGACTGTAAAAGTAAAAGTAGATACAGAAGCTCCGGTATTCTCTAGTTATGAGATAATAGACAGGGTAACCGGAACTCCAGGAGATTTATATTTTCCATCTATGGGCGAAACGGTATCATTTGGTAATTATTTTAATAGAATGGTGAATTTTAACATTAAATTCCAGGATACCCGTTCTACACCAGAGTATTTGTATTATAGCCTTTCTGACAGCGCGAAGGATTCCGGCGGAAGCTGGACGGCAATTAAGTTCGCAGGACTTAATTCGAATACAGGTATAGCAACGGCAACCATTGAGATACCGGCAGCGTTGGTAAACCGTGATTTTTATATCCATTTTTATGCAGTGGATATGGCAGGAAATGAAAGTGGCGCTATGGTATTAGGCAGAGATGGGGAATCCGGTCCGAATGAATGGGCAATTCAGGACGGAGGTCCGGTGATTACGGACTGGGTTGTGAAGTCTGGTCAATATAGTGAGATAACGGTTCAGAATGGCAGTGATGAATATTATTCAAATTGTGTTGCCAGATTATCAGCAGAGGATATGGTTTCCGGTATCTATGATATTATATGGAATGTTAACGGAAAAGAAATAACAGAGGGACCGTTCCGATATACCAAGACGACGCAGAAGGATTTTGAATTGAAGATTAACCAGAAGGATTTTCCGAAGGATGACAGTGTTCCTGGCAGGTTTACCGTATCTGCAAAGGTAAGAAACAGTGCGGGTGTTTCCTCAGAGGTTACCGAGCCGTTTGTATTCTTTGTAGATGACGAGGCCCCAATTGTCAGCATCACCAGTAATTATGATGTTTATCAGCAGGAAGTGAAATTGGAATTTAATGCGTATGATGAGTTGAGTGGCATCAAATACATTAATGTTAAAAATCAAAATGGTGATGTGGTTCCATTTAAGATTGAACGGGTAGCAGAAAATGACAAGGGTTACAAAACCTCTTACTGTTATGTGGAAATTTCAACAAAGGGTGAGTATATCATTGAGGTTTCCGATAATGCCGGTAATATCTTTACAGAAACCATAGTACTAGATAAAGTTTCAAAAGAAGTTCCGCCATGTCCGGAGGTTACGATGGAATCGGAAGTGAATGCTGACGGATGGATTACCGACCAAGATGCGAAGGTTGTTATTACGAACGTAACAGAGACCTTAATTGATAAGACTGCAGTCGTTACAAAATATCAGATGTGGAAGGATGGTGAGGATTCTTCCGTTATCACAGAGTTGTCAGAAAATGAGGATTCGAGAGAAGTTCCGTTACAGGATGGCGTTTATAAAATGCGTGTCTGGAGTGAAAGTAAAACGGGTATATTGTGCAGGGAGGCAGAAGAGGATTCCCATGTCTATACATTTAGAGTGGATACGGAGATACCAGATATTGTAATAGAGTCAGCGCAATCGAAAGATAATTCCAATCCTCAGGTTGTGTTCCAGGTAAAGGACAGTATCAGCGGAGTGGATGCCGATTCCATCAAGGTGTTCTGTAACGGAACATCGGTTCCGGTTAAGAGTAAGCCTGTTGCATACGAAAATGAAAAAGTGACAACATATCAGTGTAGCTTTGATGCAGACCGCATTGCGGAATATACAATTCAGGCAGGCGACATTGCCGGAAATGAAGCGGAGGAAGAAGCTTTTACTAAGATGAGCATGCATTTGATGGCGGTAAAGGAGATTTTTGCAACTTCAGCAAATGTTGGAGCAAGGGTATATACCGGAAGTGCAGATTCCATTACCTCTGCGGAGATCTCTTATCACAAGGTTGGAGATAAAGACTATCAGGGGGTTGTAGAACAGAAGGTATCAATTTCTGGTGGTATGTCCGTTTCCGCTGTGCTTGGGGATTCCTCGGCCGGAACCCAGCCATTGGAACCGGAAACCTCTTATATATACAGAGTTACTGCAAAATCGTCATTGGGACAGAGCCTGGTAACATATGGATATTTTAAAACCCTGTCGGAAGACGATAAGACAGAGGCGAAGGTAACAGGAAGAGTTTATTATAACGCTCCGGACCAGATTCCGGAAAATGGGCTGGTGACAGTGGGTCTGTTCTCAGGAGCAGAATGTGTTGCTGCCCAGCAGGCACAGGTTGGAATTGATTTTGAGTTTGATAATGTACCGGATGGTACATATAATCTGAAAGCCGATGACGGACTTCGGACGCGGAGCGTAGGAGTTGTAGTACAGGATGGAAAAAATGTGGATGTGACTCTTACAATGTCTTCCCTCAGTACAAATGTCATGATAGACCCGGATGTGGAAGAGCGATGGGGAGAGGATGTCTGGAAGAATGTATCTGTGGATGGTCTGGATGCCATTTTTGAAGAAGCAGGACTATACGGTAATTACAATGCAGATGATAGGAAATGGATTGACAGAGGTGGCAATGTTACATTTGTTATGCATATTTCCATGAAAGAGGCAACACCTGGAGAATGGGCTTTCATTAATAACAAAATGGTAGGAGCATGGCTGAATTTGACGATAAAGAAGGTTTGGATTGACAGCAAGGGAAATGAAATAAGGAAATTCTCAATACATAATCTTGAAAAACCGATTACGGTCACTATTCCATTGGGTGATTTGGCTGATGAGACAGGACTGGACGTTATCAGGATACATGATAATCAGGCAAAAAGCGTATATGTGAAAATGGATGGTTCTAACTGTATTATTGAATCCAATCAGTTTTCAACCTATGCTGTATTATATGATTCAAGAGAGGAACCATCTACTGAGAATCCATCTACTGAGAATCCGTCTACTGAAAATCCATCTACTCAGACACCGCCTGATAAGGATCCGTCCACGGAGAGTCCATCTACCAGGAACCCTTCCACGACGCAGACGAACACAGATAATACAGGTGGAGGAAGTGATGGCGATGGAACCAATTCAGGAGGTGGCTCTACAGACGGCTCATCCGTTGTTTCCTTGAGAAGCTCTGGTTCGGCAAAAACGGGAGACGAGGCACCGGTTGCAGTGATGGGAACACTGATGCTGTTGGCATTAGGTGGATTCTTTGTATTACGTAGAAAAGTAAAATAAAAAATGATATTTTAACAATTATTTCCTAAATAAAATAATGTTCCCTGCAAATACTATAACCAAGACATGAGAATGTCTTAAAAATATAGATTTGGAGGGAACTGTTATGTCAAGTAATTCTAGTAAGAAATCTGACGCAATGAACAAGTTCAAAATGGAGTGTGCATCTGAAGTAGGTGTTTCTTTAAAGAACGGCTACAATGGTGACTTAACTTCAAGAGAGAATGGTTCTGTTGGTGGACAGATGACAAAGAAGTTAGTTGAAGCTCAGATGAACCAGATGGCTGGTAAGTAATCTATTGGATTACAGGGTTTCATAAAGGAATAAAGGTCGTAATTTACTTTTTAATGAAAAGGTAGATTACGGCCTTTTCCTTTGTGAATAGTTATAAAAAACACTAGACATTTGTATATGGCGCATGCTATAATTGACTGATTAGTGCAGATAGAAGACTGCAGGAAGCAGATAGATTCATATTATGAAACTGCAAAAGAATAAAATGATATATATAAGGAGGAATTGTTAAAAATGAGTTTAACAGTTGAGAATTTAGAGAAGAATATGGCAAAGCTTACCATTACGGTGCCGGCTGCTGACTTTGAACAGGCAATGAAGGAGTCGTACAATAAGCAGAAGGGCAAGATTTCAGTGCCAGGTTTTCGTAAGGGAAAGGTACCTCAAGCATATTTAGAGAAGATGTATGGTCCGGAGATGTTCTATGAAGACGCAGCTAATTCCTGCATGGAGAATTCCTATCCGGGAGCATTGGATGAGTGTGAATTAGATGTTGTTTCCCGTCCAGAAATTGATATTACCCAGATGGAAAAGGGAAAGGATTTTATATATACGGCTACTGTGGCAGTTAAGCCAGAAGTTACATTAGGTGAATACAAGGGTGTTGAAATCGAAAAAGTAGATGTTGAGGTGACAGATGAGGATGTTCAGGCTGAACTTTTGAATGTACAAAAGCAGAATGCGCGGAACATTCCTGTAGAGGACAGAGCTGCCAAGTTAGATGACGAGGTGACAATTGACTTTGAGGGATTTGTTGACGGAGAAGCCTTTGAAGGCGGTAAGGGTGAAAATTATCAGCTTACCTTGGGTTCTCATTCCTTCATAGATACATTTGAAGAGCAGATTGTGGGTAAAACGGTGGGAGAAGAGTTTGATGTAAATGTTACTTTCCCGGAGGATTACCAGGCAGCAGACCTTGCCGGTAAACCAGCAGTATTTAAATGTAAATTAAACGGTATCAAGGAGACAGAGCTTCCAGAGTTAGATGATGAATTTGCATCTGAGGTTTCCGAGTTTGATACATTAGATGAATATAAAACAGATTTAAAGGCAACACTTCAGGTGAAGAAGGAAAAAGCAGCCAAGAATACAAAGGAAGGTCTGGTAATTGATAAGATTATTGAGAATGCACAGATGGAGCTTCCTGAACCAATGATTGAGACACAAAAGGAACAGATGTTGAATGAATTTGCACAGCAGATAAGCTATCAGGGACTTTCTATAGAACAGTATTTCCAGTTTACCGGAATGACGAAGGAGAAATTCTTAGAGACAGCAGCCCCGGAGGCAGAGAGAAGAATTAAGTCCCGTCTTGTATTAGAGGCAATTGCAAAGACAGAGGATATTCAGGTATCGGAAGAGGAATTAAGTGAGGAATTAAAGAAGATGGCTGAAATGTATCAGATGGATTTAGAGCAGTTGACTGGATTAGTTGGTGATTCAGAGAGGGATGCCATCAAACAGGATATTGCTGTTCAGAAAGCAGTTGACCTTGTTACAGAAGCTGCAGTAGA
>ULOF01011407.1_pt1 | contig 11095 bp, 25 predicted proteins | sample 1952371 | NCBI WGS metagenome assembly ULOF01 (sample SAMEA4835597, study PRJEB28245) | human gut metagenome | biome: gut microbiome; material: fecal sample | place: Denmark | collected 2008 | reverse complement strand
AGTCCCATAGCTCTTACGTTTCTCTTACCCTCATCAAGATACCCACCAATGTTCTTACCGTTTTCATCTTTCTTTCTGCACAGATTGTTCTGTTCACAATATGCCTTACTCAACTGACCATCTACAGGAAAGAATATTCCAATATCTCCTACCTTTGTGTTCATGTCTACTATGACATTACAATCAAAGATATTTACTATCTGTAGTCTGTCAGCATTATTATGCTTTCTTAATTCATTTATCTTTACTATATAAGCTGTATACATAATATTATTACTCCTTTATATTATGCTGACAGAGTTTTCTATATTCTCTTCGTCTTTCATTACTCTGCCATTTATTATTACCTTGCTATACTGTTCAAGGTATCTAGTCCACTGAATTAGAAAATTCTTATCGCTTGAAATCTTATCCATGTCTATCCACGAAATTCCATCACTGCAAATACTCTGCAATGCTACACTTGCCTTACCATGTGTTCTGAACACAGTATGCTCTCCTTTAGCTCTCCAACTTATCACCTGTGATATGGTTGCGAGAGCTTTTCTTTTATCGTTTATCTGCGGTTCGTCTATTATGTGTACTACCATAAATTTTCCCTTTCTGAAATTTTAAGCTATGAGGTTTGAAATGGAGAAGATAAAGAGATGAAACACTTATTTATGTATGATTGTGTGTATTTATGATTATGTATAATTACAAATATACTTATAACCATCAATCAAATCTCTACATTATTCCTACAATTCTTAACTTTTATAATTTCCATAAATGTCAATACCTCTTATATAAAGCTCATTACAATATTCGTCATCGTTATATGCTGTTTTTATATACTCCATAACTGCACTTTGAGGATTATTCTGATACTGTTCTAACTTAGCTTTATCAGAACAGAAAGAAAGAATTTCAAATGCCAAAAAGATAGCTTCAAGACATATCCACATAATACTTGTGGGTTTATCACTGATTTTCTTTACCATTAATATAATCCACGAAACAAGAGAAGCGATACAAATCAGACATATAATCAAAGCATATATAGAATGACGTGAAACATTGTCAGTTATCTTATCAATCATAAACTGCTGAACATCTACAGGAATAGAATCAAAATTAATCATATAATACCTCCATAATATTATCAATATAGTACTCTACTGCTTCGTCTGGGTTCTGTGAAAATACTTCTATTCTTTGCTCCCAAAGAGACACATTACAAAGACAAAAAAATCGCCATAAGCACGAAACAAATTATCCCAATCAACGTTATTGTAATGGTAAAAGGCTCACGAACTGAAATTCCAATAATCAATCCCATCACCAGCATTGCCATTGCCCCTAAAAGAAGTCCAAAAGCAATCCAGTTCATAACTATCTTAATATTTGCATGTTCAACAACTTTCTGAACAATTTCACTTGTAGTACCTAAAGTAATTACAACTTCGTCCATGTATTACCTCATAATATTTCCATCATTATCACAGAAAGTTACTCTGTAGTCCTCGTCAATCTGCTTCCACCATGAAGTAGCTTCGTTATTACTGTCCCTGTCTACAGCCTGATTAATCTGTTCATCAATTGCATTATCATCGACAACAATAGCCTTTGTTATATTATAATAAACAATCATATCTTAAACCCCTCAATATCACTAATCTTCATTGCCTTGTCGTCAAGATAATAGTCAGCAAATATCTTACGACAATCGCCGAACATTTCCACTTCTTCATCTAGGTTTTCATTAACTTTGTCAAATTCAAGCCCTAAAGACCTACAGTAATTAACTGCAACTTCAAGACTATGGTCATGTCTGCAAGTGTTAAGTATTACTCTACCACCATTTGCTTTAAATCTTTTAACGAATGAAACAACATTTTCGTTATACCCTACAATGTCAGTTTCCTTTGTTTCTTCATTAAATCTGCTTATTGCGATAGTATCATCGAAATCTACCGCAAGTATTTTATCTCTTGTTCTTTCGCTCATTTACTTCCCTTTCTGTCTTTTCTATAAACTCCTGTAAATTCTTTAATCTTTCTCGCTCTTCTCCTATATACTTAATTGCTGTTCTATAAGCGAGAGCGTTAATAGTTTCGTTGTCTGCAAACCAAAGAGAAACACAAGCTATTATATTAAGAATAGGAATAAGTCCACAAAAGAAAGCGACAACAAAATCCAACACATAATTTCTCTTAGGGATTTTTAGGTTTAATTCCTTAGGATTAAGTTCATCTACCTTTACGTCCACTTTCTCAGAAATCCCAACGAACAGGATTGCAAGAGTAATAGCAAAAAGGACATCTGCAAACAACAAAATAATTAATACATTCATATACTTCTCCCATTATCTGTTAGAATTATGTGCTTACCCTTTTCTACATTTCTAAAAATGATTTGTGCTATGTCATTACCAACGATTATGGATTTGATTTTACCGCAAACAAGACATACCAAGTCTATTTGTGTATCGTTTGTAGCTGACGGACTGCCACCGCCTATTGCTGTATAGATATGCCTATGATTTGCTATGTGACTTTTTACTTTTATCATACTATTCCTTTCTAATTATTTGGTGTTACCGAAGGGATTCGAACCCTTAAAATAATGTTTTTGAGACATTCATGTATGCCATTCCATCACGGTAACATAACCGCTTACAGCGGCTCATAGTTGGTTGCCAGGTCATAGACCCAATTGCCGTCAATGTATACAAGAAAAACAAGAGAACCGTTTTTGTTCTTGCTTACATCATATACATCAACAATCTTTTCCTGCTTCTTAGAATAAAGTTCGAACATATGAAATCCTTTCTCCGTTGTGACTATATTATATCACATTTTTCTTTAGTTGTCAAGTCATTTCTCAATCGAAATTACTATGATTACAAATATATTCTACAAGAACAATAATCATCCAGACCACCAACCAAACAAATATGTCGGGATTAAACCCAAATATATACAAGAGTGCATATGAAATCATGTACGTTACAAACCAAATTATATATTTTAAAGTATTCCTTTTCATACTTCCTCCTCTATAGTAACAAAATACTTTGCAGAAATATATACCCACTCGTTATCTTTTCTTATAAGGAACTGTGGATATCCATTCCAATCATCTCTGACATTGAATATTTCGTAAATCTTTCCTGTAGGCTTATACTTTACCCTCATACAAATCTCTCCTATAGTAAAATCTCTTTGTTTGTGCTTATATTATATCACAAACAAAGAGATTTGTCAAGTCATTTATCCCAATCTTCTATATCGTTTTCATATACAGGCTCATATGTTTTCTGGAATATATCGGGCTTGCACGGATATGGTTCACCATCTATTCCTCTAACGATATAGTCTCCATAACTACCCAACATAGTTCCCTCTAGGGTTTCTATAGTACAAGTACCATCTTCGTGGGGTATAACCTGTCTTTTGTTCACCATATCAGTAAACCATTCTGGCACTTCGCTATCTATAGTATATCTATAGGCATCAATTACAACTGGCTTCTTCCTGTACTTCATTTATCTTCTCCTCCTGCACCTTTTAATAAAATCTATAAAACACATTACCAAGAGTGATATCAATATCACTAACAGCACAAACCAAAGAAATCCTAGAAGAAATGTAAACAATTCACTCATTCTGCACCTCTAATTGTTTAATATCGAAATTTGATTTCCAACCACAATTATCCAGATACCATTGCTTAATTGCCTCAACTGACCGATATGGCGTTATATAGTTTGGCACCAATCTTCCCTTTTTATAATCTTCTAAAGAAACATATTTTAATTCATTGACTTCTAAGGAAGTTTTGAATGCCGAGCGATAATCGCCCTTATCTATATAAGCATCTCTTTTAGAAATTAATCTGTCAAAGATTTTGCTAATTCTATAATTTTGAGTTAACTTCCATTCCGATTCAAAATTTCTTTCTCTTTCTCCCTCAGTCTTTGCCCGATTTACAAAATCTTGTTGAACTTCTGTTAGTTTGTTTTCCGGATTTTCTTTATATAAAGTTTTTGCTGTATCATATAACATAGATACTGCCAATCCATAATCCTTATCACCTTTATCAAGAATTTCTTCAACGTCATACTTGTCTATCTCATTAACAGTCATAGGATTTTCAAAAGAGAATATGTTTTTAGAATTTCCCCACCACTTATTACCTTTTGTTGTATGAGCTATATAATTGAAATACAGCGCACGTTCTCCATATAGTTTATCAACAACCATCTGAATACGCTTACCTTTGTATGAAAAAGTGTGTTCGCCCCACAAAATCTCTCCGTCTTTGATATATATGTCCCCGCATAATGTAGAATAACATTCGAAGTCCCCGTATATGCTTCTTATATATCGTTCAACAACACAACAATCATATCTTCCCCATTGCTTTTCGTATTCATCGTTGACAATACACGCAGGAATGTCACCATAGAAAACTGCACCAATATCGGGATAAGTAAAGCTAGGAAATTGACTTTTTAGTTCTTCGTTACTCAGTCTTGCCATCTTTGTCCCCTAACAGCTTGTTCAGAGCCTTCGCCGCACTGCGTTCGCTTCTGAATATTGTCTTGCCTAATTCCTTAGTCTTTATCCATGAATTTCCAACATACATTTCTTTAACAAGTTCTGCGTTAGGAGCTTCTCTGATACAAACAGATTTAATCTCGCCGCTCGTCAGCCTGAACCCGCCATCTCCTGTAGAGTAATACCAATAAAGAGTGTCGCCAATTTCTACAGTAAAGCAGTATTTCTTTCTAAGTTTATAGCTACAGCTGGATTTATTCATAAAGGCATATTCACATACATCTTTATGAATACAATTAGAGCATATTTTAGAATATTCTGTATTCATGTTCCCCCCATATTATTTCATATATATAATCCTCTGTCTTGTCAATCTGAAAAACAATGTCTTCAATCACTCTATTCTCACAATAATTAGCTTTTTCAGAAATTATCTTTGTACATTTATTTTTACATACACAATTATCACAAATCATGTCTTGTTTCCTCCAATGCGTTTCCCAAGTCAGGAACAGAGCCAAAACATGCCTCTCTCCAAGCAGATATATTTTCTAGTATGGTGGCACTATATATTCCATAAGGCTGCAAAACTTTTGTCAACATTTTTACAGTCTTAGAAGTGTCAGCGGAATGCCAGCTTCTATCAGGACAATACGTTGCGCTTTCTGAGATTATCTTGCTACACTTATCTCTGCACTTACAATTATCGCATATCATTAGTCTTCGTCTTCTCCCATAATGATATTCAAAATTTCAATATCATACTTGTATAGAGTTTTAGATATTTCCATAGCATCCTCAAATGTTAACTTCGGGCACTTGAAATATTCGCACATCATTCTCCACTCATCATAAGCGAGAAGCCGAGTACCCTCTATATCTCCAGTCTTTCTCTTCTGAATTATATACTTAGTATATTCGATATTTTCCTTAGCAAGAAACCACTGAATTGCTTCCCAAGAAACGTATCTCAACCTCTTAGAGCCATGTTCACGGACTTCCTTTTTGGTAGTAAAGTTCATGCCCTCTTCATATTCAATTCCTGTACCCTCGTCAAGGCAGTACTGAACGACATCATTGAATAAGTCTGTACCATATCTATTAATTCTTTCCCACACCAAATCTACGTCTAACAAATGCAAATGGTCTCGTTTGGGAATTCCACAACAAGGATACATAGAAACTCCACAATCAAAGAAAAAATCAAGATTACGTTCAAAGAAAGCTATCGCTTCTGCGCGAGTATTAAATTCTTTTGGAAATTCATAATAAAAATGTCTCTTCTTACTTATAAACCAAGCTTCTATATCTGGACAATAAGCAATTATATAAGTATCATACTTGCCGGAAAAATCTTCATTGTCTGCTAATCTAACGTAACCCATATTATTCTCCTCTCTGGTCTTCCAGTGTAAATACTCTGTTAAGAGTATAACCTCTGTCAATTACTTCCTGTTTAGCTTCTTCTAGTGTTAAAAATGCACTTCTACATAACAGAGCCTTGCTTATTGCGTTGTTTAGCTGATGATTTGGTATTTCAAATATAATTCCACGACTTTTGAAAATTTCGTCAACTTCAAATTCCGTTATATTATATAGCATCTCTTCTCGGTTGTTATCAGTTAAAATCCAAATTTTATCACCTATATTTAGCCTTTCGAACTTGTGTAGAAATGTTAATGAAAGTTTATATTTTCTACACGAATCTTTTAAACTTAATATTTTTGTACAACTTCTTTTATGACTACAATAGTCACATCTCATACTCATCACCTTAACTCATTATCAAATTCATAAGCAGATAGTAATTCCTTTTTTGTAAGAAAAAAACTATCTCCATATTCCAAATATTCAAAAGCATGAGCCACGCCTGTTGTATCGGAATAGCAACGTATTACATTTCTATTTAAAGATACTACCTTAAATTCTTGCGGACTCGGAACTCTTTTTCTGGAATAACTATCATACTCGTATAATTTTCCCCAAACAACATCTCCAACAGAAAGAGAAACTTTTGGGGGCTGATAACTACCACAGCAAAAATTTTTTAATGAAACTATATTGTTGCATTGGCATTTACAATAATCACACAACATAAAATGTTCCTCCCTATCCTATAATTATGTCTAAAGCTTTTTGTGCCATATCGTAGTTATAAAATATTAATTTGCCAATATCACCTTGACGGTAATAAAACATATGATTATCTTTGTCTACCAATATCATATCCTCCGAGCGCAGAATAGCAATTCTTAATTCTTTTATACAATATGTAGTAGCTCTATTTCCAGCATTATTGTTTGTAATTGCATAAACATCATCGCCTACTTTTGCTTTTGTGTGAGAAACAAGACAATCATCGTTTTCTGACATTATTAAGTTACAAAAATCAGCGTATAAACAGTAATCACACTGCATTTTGTTCCGTTGCCTTTCTTGTGCATATATCACACACTTCCATACACTCTTCTTTGGTTAGGAAGAAGATGGTCTTGTATTCTGCCTTGTTTAATTTGATACGATGAAATCCGTTGCCACAAAACAAAGTCGTGGTATTCATAGAGGTTATATATAATTTACAAGGCGTAAACATAACGCAATGATTTGATAAAGGGTATTTCATCATACACCAAATTATATCTCCAACCTTTATGTCAAGTGGTGGAGGTATGAAATCATCACACACTGGTACATTATAAGAAAGAATCTTATCGCAAGATTTTCTTTGACAACTATCACACAAAAGCATTTAATCCCTTTCACAGTCAACAAACACAGAGTAAAGGTCTTCCTTATTAAGAAAGAAAAGCTTCTCATAATCAGAGCGTTTAAACACTGAACGGCAGTATTTATCTTTGACTTCTATATAGATTGAAGTGACATCAACGATTTTGCTTGAAACACATTTACAATAGAAGCCAGACGATTCTTGTTTCCAGTCTGCAAAATATATGGTCTGACCCACAGAAAAATTTAAATTACAAACATATTGGGAACATTCCATATTACTAGATGTAATCTTATTACAATGCTTGCTGTTTGCACAGGTATCACAACGTATCATTTTATACCCCCGAATAACAAATCTTTATTCTATTATATCATAAATGCTATAACTTGTCAAGTCAAAATAGAAATTTACAATCTATAATTTCTATAATGCGTTTTGACATAAATTTCAGCTACATATTTACTAGAGAATATGTCTTCGTTGTAGGAAGACCTAGGAAGTCTATAGACACCTAAAAGGCTGTAATTGTCTTTAAAATTTGCAATCATATATGGATGCTTAGAAGACATCTCGTATCTTTCTATTGTTCCAGTACATACCGTAAAATACTTACCCATTAATCCAGCATAGTATATCTTTTCCCCTATACTGTAATCATAAAAAGACTTTATATCAGTATATTCATCGCGCCATTTTTCATCTTTTATATGATTATGACATATATCTTTGATTTTACAATGTTCACAAATATTCATCTATTTATATATACCTCATTCATGATTAACTCAGCGTCTTCTTTAGTTTTGTACATAGATTTTTCAAATTCTTTCCTCGTTAATACTACGTCACTAGAAAGACACCTATTTCCGCGCTGTAAATCAAAAATACTAACAGCCACTTTGCATTTTTTGTCCGCTTGACTATCAAGTATTACCTTTATTAAAGACTTAGCCACAAAGTAATCTCCTGTGTCTCTACTTTGCATGATAACATAGTATGTTTCTCCACAAGAAACACTCTGAAAATCAACAAAGCAATAACTTTTAAAATCATCACAATGTTTAGATATTATTTTAGTACATTTGTCTGCATAATGACAGTAATCACACAACATGATAATCTTCCTTTCTAAGTTCCCTTATCGCTTTTTTAGCTTCTTCTTTTGTTTTAAAAAGTAACATCTTATCACTAAGTGTAATCCTTGAATAATAAGATATACCGTCACTATTTTTACAGACAACCTCACCTCTAACGAGTCCATCTACACCATAATCTTCAACTATTTCGCAACTACGAATTTCATATAAAAAGGGGGAGGAAGAGATAACATATATAAAATAAACAATGTCTCCTATGTTCATATCGATAATTAAAATTGAACCTTTAACTCTAAAATCTTCACATCTATTTGAAACTATTTTACAACAGCTGTTTGCTCTAGAACATATATCACAAATCATAGTTTATCCTCCGCAAGAATTCAATATATTTGCTACTGTCTCTGCTTCGTCTTTATTTAAAAACCAATTCATTTCTTTGATTGCAAATTTGTCAAATATATATTTATTTCCAGATTCATCATACATCATTATCTTAAATGCGTTTGAACCATAAATTATGCAATGACTTACAAAATGTATTATACACATATCATATTCGGGATAGTCCCACTCCGCACTATCAGATAGCACATAAATTTCTTTGCTATCACTTATTTCTATAAACGACAATTTATGAGCAAACTCCGAACAACGTTCATTTGATATTATTTTAGTACACTTGTTTCTTTTATCGCAGTAGTCACATAACATTTTCATATTATCCTTCAATATTGTTCTGTACAGTTTTTAAAGAAACATTAAGCTCTTCTGAAATCTTTTGAGCAGACCAACCTTTATCCCTAAGAGATATTATCTGTTGCTTAATTGCATTGCTGGGTCTACCACCAAGAGAACCGTATTCCTTTCCTCTTATTCCGTTTGCTCTCGCTGTATCATATCTATTATTAGAGGAGTCTATGTTAGGGATTATATTAATCATCATAGCCTTGATTATAGGGTCATTATCATCTGGTTCAACTCCATTAAGTCCGTACTCAATAATGGCATTAAGCATTTTCTCTTTATACTCTACAGGCAACTGCTTGATACACTCGGAATACGAACGATAAAAAACAAAACTATTTCTCATATAGTTTTCCTCTTTCTAAGTTCTTTTGCTAGTTTAGACTTTTTCCACACATGATTAAATTTATGTACATATTGATATTTAGTCCTACGAAGATATGGTTTCATTATGGTAGGGTCGTTTTTATCAGATTCCCATTGGGTATTATGTCTTACTTCATCAAGATAATTACGCATATCTCTACTTATTCTAAGTCCTAAGAAGTACCAGTCTTCATACTTCATAGGATATATAGTAAATTTATTCACTTCCATTTGCTCCATTGTCTGAAATATGTCGATATACGCATTATGGTCGCTAAATGTGAAGAAAGATAAGCAATTTCTCTTAGAGTCTTTAGTATACATTACCTTGTACACCATCTTTATAATACTCTGCGTATTAGCCCCAGACTCACTGATACATACCTCTGTACACTCGTTTTTATAAAGCTCATCAACCTTTTTCTTTGCACTTGCTAAATCAGGTTGAGAAAGAATACATCTACCTTTTGAATTCTTAGGATAATAGAATATATAACACGTCATCACAGTAAACCGCCTTTCAAATTGTTTTCTTTATTATAGCACAAACATTTAGATTTGTCAAGTCATTTTGAAAATCTTATTACTATATATTTTAAAGAAACTTTATGAAATGAATTTAATCTTTTTCTTTATCTTTTTCATAATTTTTATCTAAATAATAAATATAAATAAGCATTAGATAATCTATAATATAAATATATATCTATATCTTAATATATATCATGGGGTTATCTCTGGGGTTTTAGGGGTTTTGCGTTAAAATTTTAACAAAGTTTTGGACGGCTGAAAGTAATGTTAAAGTTTTAACAATGCGATAAGGTGTATAAATTCTGTGTAGATTAATTTTTGTATGAGGATGACAAAATTATAGTGACGGTATGAAAAGATGAATTCTCTGTAGATTAAATAGCTATATGGCGTTCATTATCTTTCACAAGTGTGAAATTTGTAAATTATAACCATGTCAAAACGCCGAAATTTCAGGGTTTTTTCTGTGCAAAATGCCGAATTTTCGTTAGCAGTGTAAATTGTTAATTATTTAACAATCGCTAGTTAATGTTGACTAACTGGTGTTAGTTTTTACTAACTTCAACCTGTCATGAAACTGTTGAAAACGTTTACAAATGGCTCTGTTATGCGGTTTTTCGTGTATACGCACACACGCACATGTACGCGACATTATTATAATATATAGCAGGAAACCAGTAGAAAACGCCGTCAGCCCGCATGGTTAAGCCAACGAGCGGCATTTGTTGTGAACTTGCACAAAAGCACGGCGCAGAATTTGTGCAAAATTTTTTTGAGAAACCGCTTGACAAATTCGCCCGGCGGGTGTATAATGGCATTGTTCCCGGAACGACGGGAACGAAAAACAACCAGCCGGATACGGCGGAAAGAGGTGTCATATGATTGTAACAAACAAACTTTACAAAGGCGCTGGGCGCACTCAAATGATGAGTGCACTCACCGGAAAACCCGTACCCGTTGGCACGGAATACGCGCTGATTGAAACTAGCGCGGGTGCGATGTGCAGATGCGCCGTACCCGTGGCGGAGATGTCCACCGTCAAGCGGTGCAGGGCATTCGCCCGTACCCGTGGCGGTGTC
>ULOF01030585.1_pt1 | contig 11295 bp, 9 predicted proteins | sample 1952371 | NCBI WGS metagenome assembly ULOF01 (sample SAMEA4835597, study PRJEB28245) | human gut metagenome | biome: gut microbiome; material: fecal sample | place: Denmark | collected 2008 | reverse complement strand
TTAGCGAAGTTTTAGGTGATAGTGTATTTTCGCATTATGCATCGATTTAGAGCGCTTTTACAAGACTGAAACTCTTTGTGAATAACTGCGTCAGAGCCTCGCACTCAAACAAGTCCGTACGGCAAGTACGCTCCTGTCTGTAGGGGGGGGTTCCTTGTTCTTCATCTGTTTAGCGAAGTTTTAGGTGATAGTGTATTTTCGCGTTATGCATCGATTCATTGCGCTTTTACAAAACTAAGTTTTAGATATTTTATAAATCGTGCAAATAGTGCCGTCATTTGCATGGACAAAGCAAGTGATATAGTGAAACAGTGGTTTAGTTTTTGTCCGCTTCGCGTGCGTAGCACATTTCACCAAACAATCGGGCGTGCGAAATTGTGGTAAGATTTTTTATCCGTGTTTGATTTGAGAGCCCACCCAAAATTATTCATTATACATTATTAATTATTAATTAACTCCGTGCATATCGTTTAGTATGCGAAAAATGGCGAAAGAGAATATAATCGTCGTGTGCACGATAGTGCTGTGTATTATGCTTACGCTGACGCTATGTATTTCCTTTTCGGAGGGTGGGTTGCTTGGCGTGTTCAACAAGGTCGACACCAAAGCGCAGACCGTTTGGGCGATTGCGTGCGGCGGATACTCGGATATGAAAATCGCAAGGCAAAGCGCAGGACTCGTCAAGTCAAAGGGCGGTGCGGGATACGTCGAAAAGGGCGATACCATCGAAATCGTTTACGCCGTTTATAAGAGCGAGGACGAGGCAAACGCCGTGCTTGCAAAACAGTCTGACAAAAGCCTTTACGTCAAAAAATACGAGATTGCAAAGGGCAGTTTCAAGTGGTGCAAAGACGAAATGAAAAGTGCGGTGGACGACGCGCTCAAATACTTCGATACGGCGTTTGAGGTTATGTTCGAGTGCTCGGATTCGCTCAACGAAGGCAGTATGAGTATTTCCGACACAAAAAACAAAATTAAGGTTTTATATGCGCAAATAGAAGATATAAAGTCCGAGTTCTATCAAAAAGTAGAAAATTACGATAATGAGGAAATCACTCAAATCAAACTCGGATTGGTGACGACTCTCGCGCTTTTGGATAATATAGATTTTTCAAAAAACGAGGCGCAAACCGCATCTTCCATACGATATCAACTCGTGCAAACGGTGCTTTGCAGACAAGCCCTTATGAACGCTTTGTAAATAAATATTTATTCTTGCCATATCCGTCGTTTTGGTTTATAATAACTTTTATGGCATATACATCTTTATATCGTAAATATCGTCCCGATACTTTTGACAAGGTTATCGGGCAGGATCATATCGTCCGTACGCTACGCAACCAAATTGCGCACAACAACGTCGGACACGCCTACATTTTTACGGGCACGCGCGGCACGGGCAAGACTTCCGTTGCCAAAATTTTTGCGCGTGCGGTAAACTGCCTTTCTCCGCTTCCCGACGGTTCGCCGTGCGGCAAGTGCGCAAATTGCGTCGAACTTGCTTCCAACTCGAATTTCGATATTCTTGAAATCGACGCGGCTTCCAACAACTCGGTCGATCAAATCAGAGAACTCACCGACAAAATCGGCTTTCCGCCAACGGTGGGCAAATATAAGGTGTATATCGTAGACGAAGTTCATATGCTCTCCAAGGCGGCGTTCAACGCGCTTTTGAAAACTTTGGAAGAGCCGCCGTCGCACGCCATTTTCATTCTTGCGACGACGGAGATTCATCAAATCCCCGCAACGATACTTTCAAGATGCTTGCGCTTCGATTTCAGGCTCGTTCCAAACGGCGTGATTGCAAAACGTATCCGCTATATTTTTGACGACATCGGCGTGAAATACGAGAGCGCGGCGGTTGATCTTATTGCTTCCGCAGGAGCAGGAAGCGTGCGTGACGCGCTTTCAATTGCCGATATGTGCGTGAGTTATTGCGACTCAAACGTGACGTACGAGGGTGTTCTCGAAGTGCTCGGAGCGGCAGACCCGAAAAAACTGCAATCGCTTGCAACCGCTATTGCGGACGGCAATACCGACAAGGCGCTCGAAGAAGTGGCAAATCTCTGCGATTTAGGAAAGAGTGTGCCTATTCTTGCGCAGGATCTTGCAACGCTGTTCAGGAACGTTTTGTATATAAAGAACTGCTCGTCGGCAAAGAGTTTGCTCGCACTGCCCGAGGCTATTTATTCCGCTCTTGCCGAGATAGCAAAGAAGTACTCGACGGAAAAGTGTATGGGTATTATGAAGATAATGTCCTCTCTCGAAGGGGAGTTCAGATACAGCGCGCAGCACCGCATACTGTTTGAGGCTGCCGTCGTGCTTGCCTCTTGCGGCGGAGATAGAGACGTCAAGGTCGAGGAGTTGCAATTGCGAGTCGCCCGACTTGAAAAAATGCTTGCAAACGCGAGGAAATCGGATTTTGAGTCGGCACCTGTCGTGACGGATGCGAGGCAGGTGTGGCTCAGAGTAGCATCCGAACTTCGACAAAACGGATACACGCTGCTTGCGCTGTCCACTCAAGACGCGCAGTTCGATATGAACGACGACGAGTATCACGTCAAGGTCGCAGACGCTGCAACGCTTAACTTGCTTGACGACAAGAAAAATCGTGACGCGATAAATGCCGCGTTCAAAAACGTGGATTCGCATCGCAGACTTGTCATCGAAACCGAACGCCATCTCGACGAGGACAAGGCTTTGCCGTTTGTCAAAGAGATGTTCGGCTCGCTTTTGGAAATAAAATAACGCGGTTTTTAGGGCGCGTCGCGCTCGAAGCATAACACAAAATATAAACATAAATCATTTGGAGGAACAACAATGGGATACGGCGGATTTGGCGGCGGTAATATGCAACAACTTATGAAACAGGCTCAAGCAATGCAAAGAAAATTGCAAGAGGCTCAACAAGAAATAGCGGAAACCGAAATCACGGGTAGCGCGGCAGGCGGTATGGTGGAAGTGACCATCACGGGTGACAAAACTCCCGTTTCCGTGTCAATCAAGCCCGAGGCGGTTGACCCCGACGACGTCGAAATGCTCGAAGATATGATTCTTGCCGCACTTAACGACGCAAATCAGCAAGCGGACAAACTCTCAAAAGACCTTCTCGGCCCGATGGGTGGCGCGGCAGGACTGTTTTGATGAGAATATAAAATAAAAGCTTTGCCGCTTGGAGAATTAATAATTAATAATGAAGTATATCGAACCGCTTGCAAGGCTTATTGCACAACTTTCAAAACTTCCGTCCGTCGGTGAAAAAACGGCGGCACGTTATGCGTACGCAATTCTCAATTCTCCCGAAGAAGAAGTCAACGAACTCGTCGACGCTATTCGCGAGGTCAAACAAAACGTGCATTTCTGCAAAATATGCGGAAACTACACCGAAAACGAGATTTGCGATATCTGCGCAACTCGCAAACCTACCACGATTTGCGTCGTCAAAGAACCGAAAGATATCGTCGCGCTTGAAAAAGTCAAAGACTTCAAGGGCGTATATCACGTTTTGGGCGGAGTGATTTCTCCCATGGAGCATATCGGCCCGAACGATATTCGCATCAAAGAATTGCTCTCTCGTCTTGACGGCGTTGAAGAAGTTATTCTCGCAACCAATCCCGACGTCGAAGGCGAAGCAACCGCAATGTATATCGCGCGTCTTATCAAGCCCATGGGCATCAAAGTCACTCGTATCGCACGCGGATTGCCCGAGGGTAGTGTGATTGAGTATGCGGATGAGAGTACTTTGTCGCGCGCCCTCTCCTCCCGAATCGAGTTGTAAGCGCGCTATTGAGCGAATAACTGCGTCAACGCCCTTTTGTTCACCTGTCACGTACGATTCAGTACGCTGGGCAGGTTCGCAAAAGGGCGTTTCCTTGTTCTTCATCTCAATATCGCGCTTACAACTCGATTCGGTTTTTTTTATTGTGTTGGACGGTTTCACAGTCCTATGCGGACTTAATATTTTTTCACGCTTACAACTCGATTCGGATATATAAAATACTTGCCGTTCAATTTGATTTGAAATGACGAAAGCACCGTTTTATGCGGTGCTTTCGTGTGTATAAACGTATCGTTCGTGCAAAAAGAAGAGAAATCAGCCGATGACGGAATGAATGAATTTGTCAAAGGCTTGTTGACCTTGTTCGTCGTTTTTGAACACTGCGGTCGTGTCGAGAATCTTCTCGCAAACGTCGTTGATATAGTCGGTGACGGCATTGCCTGCAACCTCGTCCGAACACGCCGTGCCGTTGTCTACGACAAGTTGAGTTATCATGCCGAGATGCTTGTGCAAGGGGTGAGTTTCATCGGCAAGCGCTTTGAAATCGAGGGCGGTTTTGCCTGTGAGGATATCGCGGATTTGCGACATTTCGTTTGCAAGTCTGCCGGGCAAAATAAACAAGCCCATAACCTCGATTATGCCTATCGACTCTTGCTTGATGTTGTGGAGGTCTTTGGCGGGGTGGAAGATTCCGAAGGGGTGCGCTTCGTCGGTGCGGTTGTTGCGGAGAATCAAATTGAATTGATATTCGCCGTCGTCGTTGATTGACAATATGGGGGTGATTGCGTTGTGTTGCACCTTTTCGCCGTCCTTTTGCGTGGAGCAAAGCACGTTGACGCTCTCGTCGGAATATTCGTCCCAAGCGCGTCTGAATTTGTTTGCGACTTCGAGGGCTTGTTTTCTGTTTTTGCTTTCGATTCGCACGATAGAGTTGTACCAGTCAACCACCGAAACGTTGACGTCGGAGTATCCGCCTGCCTTGAAATATCTGCGTGCGGGGCGAGTGAAAACGGGCAGGACTTTTTTGCCGCCTTGATAGTGATCGTGAGCGAGGATAGAACCTCCGACTATGGGGAGCGCCGCGTTTGAACCGATAAAGTAGTGCGGGAACATATCGACGAAATCCGCCATTCTGGCAAACGTCGAATCGCTTACGCACATAGGGCGATGCTCTTTGCAAACCGCAATGACGTGCTGATCGAAGTATCTGTACGGGGAGAACTGCATAAACCAGTTTTCGCCGTCAAGTTCAAAGGGGATTATTCTGATATTCTGCCTTGCGGGCATAGCGGCGTTGCCCGAGAATCCAAGCATATTTTCGCACAATACGCATTTGGGATATCCCGTCTTTGCCTCTTTTGCAAGGCGCACCTGTTCGGGCGTTTTTTCGGGCTTTGAAAGGTTGATCGTAACGACGATATTGCCTCTCGTGCCGTCGTGTTGCCAGACTATGTTTTTCTCAAAATCTTTGCATCTCAAATAAAGGCTGTCGTATCCGAGTTTGCAAAGGAAGTCGCACGCCTTGTCGACGCCGTTGTAACTTGCCTCGTCGTCGAACATTTCCACGACGTCGGAGGGAGAGGGCATGACGAGCCCCATAAGTTTGGTTTCAAAATTGGCTTTCGAGTTCTCGTCGACGATTTTTTTGCGCACGGCGAAATCCGAAAGCGCGCTCATAACCTCGTAAATATCGTACGAGCCGAGTTTCGCTTCCGCGCAGGGTTCGCTCAATCCGAGAGCGTCCAAAAGTTGATTTTGGGCGTATATCGCGTTCAAATCGCTCAAATACAGTTTGTTTTGGGCATAATCCAAAAGCCTTGCAACGTTTTGTTTTGCAATTTCTTCAAAAGAAATCCTTGGCATAAAATCCTCCAAAAGAGTATCTGAAATTTTGACGAACACATTATACCATACGCAGTTTTGCAAGGCAAGTCGAAAATGCACTGCTCTGTGAGGTTTTTTTGCGGTTTTTTCGGCGTCGCGGGGCGCTTATTTATCGGTGCTCGTGAGCAATTGTCTTGCAATGCGCAAGGTTGTGTGTTACAATATAGTATACTATATGCTAAAAAAGGATATCGACTATGTATATCGATGATTTGAAAGCAAAGAAACTGAGCGACGTTTGCGTCGATCTCTACGGAGAGGCAACAGCCGAGCATACCGACAGATTCAACGAACTCGTCAAAATGCACAAAGACATTTTCAATACTGCCGACGTTGAATTTTTCTCGTCTCCGGGAAGAATCGAAATCGTGGGAAATCACACCGACCATAACGGCGGAAAAGTGCTTTGCGCCGCTATCAACGTGGATACGCTCGCAAGTGTGTCGTCAAGAAGCGACGGTATAATCGAAGTTAAATCAAAAGGCTATCCGATGCTTCGCGTGGACGTGAGCAAGCCCGACTTTTCGGTGAGCGAAATCGGCACTTCGACCGCTCTTATCAAAGGCGTGGTGGATTATTTCAAGCGTTCGGGTAAAAACGTGGGCGGATTCAGCGCGTGTATGACTTCTTCCGTTCCCAAGGGCGCGGGCGTGTCCTCGTCGAGTTCGTTTGAACTTGCGATTGCCGAAATCCTCAACGATATGTACAACGGCGGCTCGATCGATCCCATATTCAAGGCAAAAGCCTCGCAATACGCCGAAAACACGTTCTTCGGCAAGCCCTGCGGTCTTATGGACCAAAGCGCAATCGCCCTCGGCGGCGTAAACCTGATAGACTTTGCATCGTTTGACGATCCGCTCGTCGAAAAGGCGCATTGGGCGTTCAAAGATCTCGACATATACGTCATCGCTACGGGCGGCGATCACAGCGATCTCACCGACGACTACGCCGCAATTCCGCACGAAATGAAAGAGGTGGCTGCGTGCTTCGGCGCAAAACTGCTCCACGAGATCTCTCCAGAAAAATGGGAGCGCGACAAAAAAAATATCGTCGGCAAGGTGAGCGAGAGAGCGTACCTTCGCGCAGAACACTTCTTTGAGGAGAACGCGCGCGTTGAAAACGCCGTCAAGGCAATCGACGAGAGCGACGAGGAAGCGTTCCTTGCAATCGTAAACGAATCGGGATTGAGTTCTCGATACAAACTTCAGAATACCTATTCGCCTGCGGGCAAGAATCACAATCTTGAAAATGCGCTCGACAGAGTGGTGAAGATTCAGGGCGTCGTGGCTTCTCGCGTGCACGGCGGCGGCTTTGCAGGCACGATTCTCGTGTTTGCTCAAAAGAAAGAAAGCGGCGTCGAACCTGCTCTCAAGGTTATGTTCGGTGACGAAAACGTTTTCAAACTCGCAATCCGCCAAAGCGGTGCGACAAAAATCGAATTGGGGGAATAAATTATGTTAGGATACGTTTTATCGACGGCGTCGGACCCCAGAGTCGCTTTTTCAATCGGCAATCTTACCGTGCAATGGTACGGCTTGCTCATCGTGTGCGGTATGCTCCTCGGACTTCTCTATGCGTGTTGGCAGGCAAAACGAGTGGGACTCACCTCGGACGACGCGGTTGAATTGTTCTTGTGGCTAATTCCGCTTGCAATCGTATTTGCAAGACTTTTGTACGTCATTCCGCGCGCAGACGAATATTTCGGAAACAACGGACTCGAAGGCTGGGATAAATTCGTCAATATCATTGCCGTTTGGAAAGGCGGCATAACCATAATCGGCGGACTCGTGGGCGGACTTCTCGGCGCGGTGTTTTTCACGCTCCGTCACAAAAAACAGACCAACTATCTCAACGTCATCGACCTCGTCGTAGTGCCCGTTCTCATCGGTCAAATCATAGGCAGATGGGGCAACTTCGTCAATCAGGAGGCGTTCGGACTTCCTATCACGAACGAGGCGTTGCAATTCTTCCCGTTCGGCGTGTACATAACCGATCCGAGCGGAGTCGAAGGAGAATTTTTGCAAATTGTCAATAATCACATTCGGGCAGGCGGCGGCGGAAACTGGTTCTGCGCAACATTCTTCTACGAGGGAGTGTGGAACACTATCGGCGCGATTTTCTGCGTATGGATGTGGCAAAGAAACTATCAGAAAAAATACCCCGGTATCTTGATGATTTTCTATCTGTTCTGGTATTGCATCGGCAGATTCTGGCTTGAATTTTTGCGTATGGACGCAGTGCCCGTCACCAAGACGGCGTGCCTTATCGTTGCGATTCTTGCGCTTATCGTCGGCGTTTTGTATATCCTTGCACGCACTTCGCGACTTGCGTATCTCGACGTGAGAGGAGTCGCTCAAAACGGTGCGGAGGGAGCGGTGCTCACCGACTATGAAGTGAAAAACTACAAGTTTGTCGGCAAACTCTTTGCGAGCGCCGCAAATCAAGGAGAAAAAGCAGCGGACAAAATATCGGCGTTTTTCGCAACGCTTTTGCTCAAAATCGGATACGTCAGAAAGAGCGAACCCGACTATATCGCAATAGATTTTGATAATACAGAGTATTATCACGTTCCCAAAGACTACAAGCGTAGATTCAACGCAATGAAAAAACAGGACGTTTACGGCGCATAATAACGTCAAACGTCAGGAGTTTCGTATGACAAACAACGGTTATATCACGGAAAGAATCAAAACCAACAACCTCACCCTTCTTACCGACCTTTACCAACTCACGATGATGAACGGTTATCGTCATTGCAATCTCGACGGCAGAAGGGCGGTGTTCGATATCTTCTATCGCGGGAGCGGCGGCTATTCCTACGCAATTGCGGCAGGGCTCGAACAAGCAATAGATTATATACTCAATCTTCATTTCGACGAGAGCGATATCGAGTATTTGCGCTCGCTCAAAATCTTTGACGAGGACTTTTTGAAGGCGCTCAAAGACTTCGAGTTCACGGGAGATATCAAGGCCGTGCCCGAGGGGACGATGGTGTTTCCTTACGAGCCGATACTCACGGTGTCCGCTCCGCTTTGGCAGGCGCAACTCGTGGAAACTGCGCTGTTGACTTTCGTCAATCATCAGACTTTGATTGCAACCAAAGCCGCAAGATTGAAAGAGTGTACGAAGAATAAAATCAGCGAATTCGGACTTCGCAGGGCGCAAGGTCCGGACGCAGGCATCTACGGCGCGCGTGCGGCGTGCATAGGCGGTTGCAGAACGACCTCCAACGTCGTGTCGGGCAAACTTTTCGGGATCCCCGTCACGGGTACGCACTCGCACAGTTGGGTTATGTCCTTTGATACAGAACTCGAAGCGTTTGAAAAATACGCAGAGATTTATCCCGACAACTGCTTGTTGCTCGTGGACACGTACGACACGCTCAAGAGCGGCGTCCCCAACGCAATCAAGGTTTTCGACAAACTCAAAGCGGAAGGGCATAAACCCGTTGGAATCAGGCTTGACAGCGGAGATTTGGCGTATCTGAGCCGCAAAGCGAGAGTTATGCTCGACGAGGCAGGGCATCAGGATTGTTTGATATTCGCAACCAACGACCTTGACGAAGACATACTGCTCGCGCTCAACTCGCAGGACGCGAAAATCGACGTTTACGGCATCGGCACGAAACTTATCACGAGTTATAACAACGCCTCGCTCGGCGGCGTGTACAAACTCTGCGCGCTCGAAGAGAACGGCGTTCTAGTGCCCAAAATCAAGGTGTCAAACAGCCACGAAAAGACCACCAATCCCGGCGTGAAAAAGATCGTGCGTATCTTCAAGGACGGTATGGCGCAAGCGGATTTGATTTGCCTCGAGGACGAAACTTTCGACACTTCAAAACCGCTGACGGTGTTCCATCCCGAGCAGACGTGGAAGAAAACCACCTTCACCGATTATCAACTCAAAGAACTTATGGTGCAGATTTTCAAGGACGGAAAACTCGTGTACGATATGCCGTCGCTCAAAGAAATTTGCGACAGAGAGGACGAGTCGATCGCGTCGTTCTTCCCCGAGTACAGAAGGGTTGTCAACACGCAGGAGTACAAGGTGGACTTGTCGCAAAAACTGTGGGATTTGAAGCGCGAATTGCTCAACAGCGCACACTGATTGCAGATAATCTCGACAGCAAGAAAATCGGCAAATTTTCATTGAAAGTTTTATAAAAACGTACGACGTTATTTTGAAAAGCGAAGGCAAAACCGCCTTCGCTTTTTGCGTAGAGTGAGGTGGTTTTTAGAGTCGGTATTCAATTCTAATTTAAGTGATAATCAATTCATATTTAGAGAGAAAAATCGGTGCGTGTTTTAATATTGCAAGCAGCATGTTTTTTGCAAAAAAAGAGTTTTACGTCGCGAATTATAAACATAAAATATCGTTTTTGCTGACAAATCGACATTTTTCGGCAAAACATTATTCGCCGTTCCAGTGCGATTTTTGCTATATTTTTCATATAAAAATCAAGTCGACCGTTATATAGAAAATAAGTCGTTTCGAGGCAAATATGAAAAAGAAAAAGACACCGAGATTTCCGCTTGCAAGAAAAGGATACGACCGTGATGCCGTGGAGAGTTATATTGCGCTCGAGCAAGCCAAAGCCGACGAGATTCAACTCGAGCAAAGGGAGCGAGTGAACGCACTCAAGCAAGAGAACGAAACGCTTAAATTGCAGGTGGAAACGCTCAAGGGCAGAGAGGAGCAAATCAAACTTGCGCTTGTATCCGCCACGCAAAACGCAGACAGAATGAGCGAGGACGTCAAGCGCAGATATAAGCAGGAACTTGACAGATTGAGGCTGTTCCGCGCCAAGTGGCTCGGTGCGTACGAGCAGATGCGAGAGCGGTATCATTTTGACAAAGACGCACTGAACGTGGAGAGCGTTGCCGTGTCGGTGGAGATCGAACTCAAGAAGTTTTTGGCGCAGGATTTTTCACTCAACAAATGCGTGAGCGAGGATATCATGGAAGCGCACTTCAGACAAGAGGTGGAGCGACTGACCAATCAGCAACTGAACTGCCAAATGAACGTGCAGTCGGAGCAAACGGCAGAGCCGAAAAACACCGACGATTTGAGAGCAAAACTCAAAGAGGCGGAAAACAAGAGAAAGGCGAAAACGTCAGCGGCGTTTTCGATCGAGGACGCACTGAATCCAAAGAACTCGCTTGAAGATAATTTTAATGCCATAAGAGGATGAAACAAAAAGCACGCCCCAAGCGTGCTTTTTGTTTCATCCTCTACAAGAGTGAGCGAGGGAGAACTTAAAATTGAAGTGCCCCTTTCCTCACGTGTTTTGTTTCATCCTCTACAAGAGTGAGCGTGTAGTACTCAAAATTGAAGTGCCCCCTCTTTCCTCAAATTTCCCCTTTCCTCACGTGTTTTCCCTATCGTCGTTCCCCCTCTGCACTCCGTTTGAGGGAACCCACGGCGACCGCGTAGCGGGGGACAACACTCGGTGCTCGCATAGATAAGTATCGCCCCCTTGTTATATCACTGCGCTTTGTGCGCCAGGCGTGGCCAACAACACGGCGCAGTCGCTTGTACTGTTCGTCAAGCTCGACGCTCCCTTGGCTCGCCGCCGTTGCGGCTCGAGTTCCGTTTTCGAAAAGACACATACCGTCAATAAGTAGACTTCGAAT
>ULOF01017561.1_pt1 | contig 11308 bp, 8 predicted proteins | sample 1952371 | NCBI WGS metagenome assembly ULOF01 (sample SAMEA4835597, study PRJEB28245) | human gut metagenome | biome: gut microbiome; material: fecal sample | place: Denmark | collected 2008 | reverse complement strand
TGATTGCTACCGACTGTATATCCGAAGGTCAGAACTTGCAGGATTGCGACTATCTGGTCAATTATGACATTCATTGGAATCCTGTCCGTATTATTCAGCGTTTCGGACGAATTGACCGTATCGGCAGTTCAAACGACGTGATTCAGCTGGTCAATTTCTGGCCTGATATCAGCCTGGACGAGTACATCAATCTGAAAAGCCGCGTTGAAACGCGCATGAAGATTTCTGTTATGACGGCTTCCGGTGATGAGAATCCGATCAGTCCGGAAGAAAAAGGCGATTTGGAATATCGTAAACAGCAACTTCAACGATTACAGACGGAGGTTGTTGATTTGGAAGATATGTCAGGAGGCATCAATATAACGGACTTAGGGTTGAACGAATTTCGTATGGACTTAATTGAGTATATGAAAACCAATCCGAACATTGATAAAACGCCGTTTGGGTTGCACGCTGTTGTAGAATCAAGTGCGAACTGTCCTGCGGGTGTCATTTTTGTAATGAAAAACGTCAATAAAGAAATCAACCTTGACAAACAAAACAGGATACATCCGTTTTATATGGTTTATCTGCAAAAGGACGGTACGGTCGTATGTGACCATCTTTCTCCAAAAAAGCTGTTGGACATTATGCGTCTGAACTGTCGGGGCAAGTCGTCTTTTGATAAAGCGTTATGTGCCGACTTCAACCGGGAAACCGACGATGGTAAAAATATGGCTGAGTATTCGCGTCTGTTGGAACAAGCGGTTGATTCGATCGTTCGCGTTAAAGAGGAAAACGATATGGAAAACCTGTTTAAGGAAGGCGGTTTATCCTCTTTGCTTTCAATTGTACGCGGCATTGATGATTTTGAATTGATTTGTTTCCTGGCGGTAAAGGATAAACCGGTATGATGAACTTTCCTGAAAAGACGCGTTGCAACCGCCGTCTGCCGAAAGAAAAGTTTTACGAACACCTGCCGATGACGGCGAAGTTGGAACGCGCCTTTATCGATGGAATAGCAAGCATCAAACTGGTCAATGTTATTTCGCCTGAAACAATGAATATAACGGCTTCAGACGGTTTTTCCGAAATAGGCGTGATAGAAATTGCGTTAAAGACCTTTCCGGTAGATGAGTTTGTTCTGGAAACAATGGACAAGGCACTTCCCTTTTATGCGGTTTATCTGGTCGAATTTAAAGGTTTGTATCAGGTTTATATCGCCTATAAGGAAAAGACGACGACAAGCGGTGTTAAGGTCGTTCAATTTTATCATACGGAAAAAACGGCGTTTGAGGACTTGCCGCTGGTGTTGGAAGGCACAAGCGTTGCAGAGATTTATACCAATTTTGTCACGCAGGTTTCAGGGGGAAAGCTTAATGCACGGTCTTCGGAAGACTTGGCGCAAGCCGTTCAATCCGACCTTGAAATAAAGAAGCTGGAAGAAAAAATCGCACAGCTGGAAAAGAAGATACGTTTGGAAAAACAATTCAACCGCCAGATCGAATTGAGCAATCAAAAACGCGAACTGGAGCAGGAATTAAAGGATATGAAGAAATGAGTAATGACGTTTTCTTTTTAGGGGCAGGATTTTCAAAGGCCATTTATGAAACCTATCCAACACTGAAAGAGTTAAGCGAATATGTAAAAAATGAGATACAAGATGAAGATGGGAATCCTATCTGTGAACATTATAAAAATGGAATTCCTGAACAGTTAAAAAACAACGTAGAAGCATTGTTGTCTTATTTATCAGCTGATTGGCCGTGGAAAAACGGAAGGCAAAGATACGAAAATCTTGCTTTATACGAAAAGATAATAGAAAAAATACAATTAAAATTTTTGGCGGAATTTATATCATTTGAGCGAGAGCGAAAAGATATTGAAAAAGGAATAATTCTTCCTGATTTTGGCGATGATAATGAAAAAATTGCCAAACAGTTTTTTGAATATATTTTGAAAAACAATGCGGAAAGCACAAGAAAGGATATTATCACATTAAACTATGATTTGGTTTGTGAAGCAGCTTTTAACAGATATAAAACGCACCCCAACAGAATTCATGAAGAAGAATTATATCAAATGCCTATCCCTAATGTGGAAGTCCGAAACGGAAATGGGTTTTGGGGAAGCTATAGTATGCCAAACACGCCGCATATCATTAAGCTTCACGGGTCAGTAAATTGGTATTGGGCGGGAAGAAGTCCAACGGACGTTATCTATTATGTATCGAAAAGCAGTTTTAAAGAAGTCAATCTGTTAGGATTACAGCCTTGTATTATTCCTCCGGTAATGGATAAAACGCCTTTTTATGATCATGCTATTTTACGCGGATTATGGGAAACGGCTGAACGAAAATTAAAGAAAGCAGATAACATTTACATTATAGGTTTTTCCTTTCCGCCGTCAGATTTGTCAGTTCGTTTCTTATTTCAATCGGCTTTGCAGAGAACAAATGCTCCGAACATTTCAATAATAAACACGGATACTTCTGAAAAGTTTAAAGAAAACTGTAAAGACGTTTTTGGTAAGATTCCGCTTGATTACACATATTGCTGTGAAGATGCGTTCAAAAAATTCGTTCTGGAATATTTAAAAACAAAAGCCCGTTAAAGGAGCGGAATAATGTGCGGCGCGATTAAATTAGGAACAAAAGAGCATATGGAAGCCTTTTACGAAAAAGGTGAAGTCTATATGCAAAACTTTAATTATTTTAGAAATAATGAAATGAAAGACGATGGGCGCGGAGATCCTCACGAATATGACACATATTATATGGCTGGGGAAGCTTTGAATAATGTTAAAATTTCGGTAAAAGTGAACGACAAAACAACCGGAGAGCTAAAAAATGAGTTCCCTCTTGATGATGGGTTGATTAATCTTTCAATACAAGACCCTAAAAAATTGAAATTTTCTCATATTTTTTGTTGCAGTTCTATTGATGGTAATGAAGCACAAGAAAAACATCATTTACTTCAGGAACGCAATTTTGCGGACGGAAAAGATTATGCTGTTCTATTTGATGTGAATAAATTTAGAGATCGTCTTTATAGCATATTGAAAAAGAATAAATCTTGCCTTAGAGCCCAAAGCAAGCTTATTTCATACTATTCTGAAGAGGATTTTTTCGGGGAATTGGATTGCTTTTCTAAACGTTCTTTTTATTCATATCAAAAGGAAATTCGTTTCGCGGCGTTGTTTACTTCTCCTGATCCCCAGACCATTTACATTGGCTCAATGCGTGATATAGCAACGTCACCAATGTATAAAAATGATTTTTTGGATTTGTCTTTTCGAGTGGAAAACAATAGGATACTGTTTGGGTAAAATAAGCTTTAGAACGGGATAAACTCATGGACAAGATGAAATTTGAAACGGTATCGTTGACAGAACGGAATATTGACCGGATTGCGGAGTTGTTTCCGAATGTGGTAACGGAAGTCAAGGATGCGGACGGGACGGTTCGTCGCGCCGTTGATTTTGACGCGTTGAAAGCTGAATTGTCCGATGGTGCCGTTGAAGGTCGCGAATGTTACGAATTTACTTGGGCGGGAAAGACCGATGCCAAAATCGAGGCTGCAAAACCGATCCGCGAGACGCTGCGTCCGTGCAAAGAGGAATCCAAAAATTGGAACACGACACAAAACCTGTATATCGAAGGCGACAATCTGAACGTTTTAAAGCTGTTGCAGGAAAGCTATCTGAACAAGGTTAAAATGATTTACATCGACCCGCCGTATAACACGGGAAACGATTTCGTGTACGCTGACGATTTCCGTATGAATCAGGACGAATACGAAGATTTACTTGACCTGACGGACGAAAACGACAACCGCATGATCCGGAATACGGATTCAAACGGACGGTTTCATTCTGATTGGTGTTCGATGATGTATTCGCGCTTGAAACTCGCCCGTAATCTGCTGACCGACGATGGCGTGATTTTCATTTCCATTGATGACAACGAACAGGCAAATCTGAAAAAAATCTGTGATGAAATATTTGGTGCAGGAAATTTTGTAGCACAATTCACATGGAAAAGACGTTCAGGAGCAAACGATGCAAAGAACAATGTTTCGATGGATCACGAATATGTAATATGCTATGCGCGTTCTTCTGAAGCTGGATTAAATGGTGTTCTAAAGGAATTTGAGAATTATTCAAATCCCGATAACGATCCCAGAGGAGAATGGGCAAGAGATAACCTCACTTGTGGAAAAACAGCATCCCAAAGGCCAAATTTGTATTATCCAATAACTGATCCCAAGACTGGCATAACGTATCAAGCTAATCCAGATCATGTTTGGCGTTTCGAAAAATCAAGAATGGATGAGTTAATAAAAACAAACAAAGTCATCTTTCCAGCAGATGGTAAGGGGTTGCCTGCCTATAAGCGTCACAAAGCTGAAATACGATCAGAGACAAAACCATATAGTTCAATTATTGATACCAGATTAAACGCTGTCGCAACAAAAGAATTAAGAGAATTATTGGAAGCTCAAGTCTTTGATTATTCTAAAACAGTAGATCTAATTTGCCAGCTTATTTATCAAGCCGTGACGCCTCAAAATGACATAGTCCTTGACTTCTTTTCCGGTTCGGCAACAACAGCACACGCCGTGATGCAGTTGAATGCGGAAGACGGTGGCAACCGTAAATTCATTATGGTTCAGCTTCCTGAAAAATGCGATGAAAGCTCTGAAGCCTATAAAGCCGGATATAAAAATATTTGTGAAATCGGCAAGGAACGCATCCGCCGTGCGGGGGAGAAAATCAAAGAGGAAAAAGGACTGACGGCTCAAAATCTGGATATCGGTTTCCGCGTCCTGAAATTGGATTCCAGCAATATGAAAGATGTTTATTACACCCCTGCCGAACTGACGCAGGATTTGTTAGCGACAACGGAAAGCAACTTCAAAGACGACCGCACGGACATAGATTTGCTCTACGGCTGTCTGTTGGATTGGGGGTTGGAGCTGTCCCTGCCGCATGAAACAAAACAAATAGACGGCTTTACCGTCCATTACGTCAATCATACGGATTTGGTCGCGTGCTTTGATAAAAACGTGTCGGAAAAGCTTATTCGCGCCATCGCCGCAGACAAACCGCTACGCGTCGTTTTCCGTGACAGTTGCTTTAAAAACATATCCGACAAAAACAACGTCAAGGAAATTTTTAAAGCCTTGTCGCCCGATACCACCGTTAAAGTGATTTGATTAACCGGTTCAAATCCGCTAATCTGACCACAAAGGGGAAAAAAAGATGAACGATAAATTGGGGTTGTTGAAAGAAATTCACGTCGAAGGTTTCAAATCCATCAAAAAAATGGATTTGGAATTGAAGCCGTTGAACATCATCATCGGCGCAAACGGCGCAGGAAAAAGCAATTTCATCGATGTTTTTAAAATGCTCCGCAAATATAAGGAAGGTAATTTTGACAGCTATGTCAAAGCCGTCGGCGGTGCTAACAGACTTCTGCATCTTGGAACAAAAGAAACAAAAAAACTCAGCGCAAGAGTGGAATTCAGCAAAAAGAATATGGAATACCGCATTGATTTAAAATGGAACGAACGGGATTCCTTTTATGGTGCCTCTTCTGAAACAACGTCTATAAATCAAAAAGGAACGGATTTTTCTTTATCTCAAGCTTTTAAAAACTACATATCCTCTTTCAGGTGTTTTCATTTTAACGACACGACAAATTCGTCACCGCTAAAACAGGGAGGACTTCTTGTCAACGACAATCTATATTTGCAGGAAGACGGCGGGAATCTGGCTTCAATCCTTTATCGACTGAAAAACACGAAAGAATTACATTCGCACTATTCTGATATTGTTGATGCAGTCCGTATTATCGCCCCTTATTTCGATGATTTTGTTCTGGAACCTGACGAACGTCGCATTTCATTACGTTGGAAGCAAAAAAATTCTGATATTTTGTTTGAAACGTTTGATTTTTCCGATGGAACAATCCGTTTTATCGCGTTGGCAACATTACTGTTATCACCCTTGGATATGAGCCCTGATACGATTTTAATTGACGAACCGGAATTGGGGCTTCATCCGCTTGCATTAAAGATTTTAGCAGAAATGATGCAAGCAGTTGCTAGACAAAGGAAGCAGGTTATCGCAACCACGCAATCCGTCACTTTGATCAATCAGTTCCAACCGGAAGACATCATCGTTGCTGACAGAAAGGACAATCAATCCGTTTTTCGCCGCTTAAACAAAAAAGAAGTCAAAGACTGGTTAGATGAATACGCTTTAGGTGAAATTTGGGAAAAAGACATCATTGGAGGTACACCCGATGAGTTTTAAACCGATTAACGTCAGTGTCGTTTGCGAAGGATCAACCGAAGTTGAGATTATCAAAGTCTTAAACAAAAATTATTTTGCATCGAAAGCGATTTTTTTGAAGCGGGTAGAATGGAAAAACAGACCTTCAATGAATGGTGATGTTTCTATTGATAGGTTGGTATGGCATATAAATCACGCTTCTCACCCAGTTGTAACAACCTTCGTTGATTATTATGGTTTTAAAATTCAGCACGGAATCGAAGCAAAACAGATAGAAGACATTCTGAGAAGCAAAGTAAAGAAGCCTCACTTCATACCGTATTTACAGCTTCATGAAACGGAAGCTTTATGTTTCGCCAACAAAGAGATTTTGTGTAGAACAATGAATGCTGACGATAAACAGAAAAGAGATATTGATATCATTATCTCTGAATTTGATGATTGTCCTGAAAAAATCAACAACGATCCTAAAAAAGCTCCATCTAAAAGATTGGAAGACATATTCAAAGGCTATCAAAAAATCCTTCACGGAACAAAAATTATTCAGGCTATCCCCCTGTTAGATATGATTTCAAAATGTCCCCATTTTGCTCAATGGCTGAACGATATTGAGGCCGAAGTAAACAAGGTGCGGTAATGTCTGATAAGCTGGAACTCCGATTTAAGAAACAGCAGTTTCAGGTCGAAGCCGCTGCGTCCGTTGTCAACGTCTTTGAAGGTCAGCCTTTCTTAACGGCGACTTTTAAGGCGGATCAGGGGAAAAACAGACAATATACCCTACCCGAAGAAGGATTTGGCAATCATCGTTTACGTCTGTCTCCTGACGAAATAAAAGCAAATATCGTCAAAGTCCAGCGGAAGAATTTGATTAAGCCGCTTGAAACGATGCCTTCACCGTGTCAGTTGACCGTCGAAATGGAAACGGGAACCGGTAAAACATACACCTATATCAAAACCATGTATGAACTCAACCGGCTTTACGGTTGGTCGAAATTCATCATTGTCGTTCCCAGCATCGCTATTCGCGAAGGTGTGGCTAAATCTTTCGAGGTTATGCAAAAACATTTTCGAGAAGAATACGGCAAAACGATCAGAAGTTTTATCTACAACTCCAAAAACCTGAACGAAATCGATGTCTTTGCCTCCAATAAAGACATTCACGCTATGATTATCAATTCTCAAGCGTTTAACGCTAAAGGCAAAGACGCACGCCGTATTTATATGGAACTGGACGATTTTGCTTCCCGTCGTCCGATTGACGTGTTGGCAAAGACAAATCCGATTCTGATTATTGATGAACCGCAGTCTGTTGAAGGTAAAAAGACCGCAGAAAATCTGAAAAACTTCAATCCGCTTTTTATCCTGCGTTATTCGGCTACGCCTAAAACAGAGACAAAGCCTTATACCGTATACCGTTTGGACGCAATGGATGCTTATAATAAAAAACTGGTTAAAAAAATATGCGTTAAAGGGTTCACTTTAAACGGCAATCCGGCAACGGAAGGATACGTCTATCTACAAAGCATAAATCTATCAAAAGCGCATGCGCCGACTGCGACAATCGAATTTGACTATAAAGGAAAGACGGGTATCCGTAAAATAATCAAAACCGTTTCCGACAAAGACGGTTTCAATCTGTTTGACCAGTCCAACGGGTTGGAAGAATATAAAGACGGCTGGATCGTTTCGGAAATCAACGGCTTTACTGATACAGTTTCTTTTGTAAACGGGCGCACAATCGAAGTCGGAGAAGTCATTGGTAAGATTGCCGAAGATCAAGAGCGACGTTTGCAAATACGGGAAACTATTCTGACCCACTTAAAAAGAGAACAGCAACTTTACACAAAAGGCATCAAAGTCTTGTCTCTGTTCTTCATTGATGAAGTCGCTAAGTACCGCCTTTATGATGATGACGGTAATTCTGTCAACGGTTCTTATGCTACAATGTTTGAGGAAGAATATAAAAACGCCGTGGAAAGCTATAACGACTTGCTGCCCCCGGAGTATCAGGTTTATTTGAATAATATACCTGCGGATAAAACTCACGACGGTTATTTTTCAATCGACAAGAAAAAACACTTCATTGATTCCGATAAAAACAAAGAGGGGATCAGCAAAGACCAAAGCGCGTATGACCTGATTATGAAAGATAAAGAAACGCTGTTAAATCTGAAGAATAACGTACGCTTTATCTTTTCGCACTCTGCTTTACGCGAAGGGTGGGACAATCCGAACGTGTTTCAAATCTGCACATTAAAGAAAAGTGTCGCCGGAGACAGAAAACGGCAGGAAATCGGACGAGGTATGCGACTTTGCGTCAATCAGGTCGGTGAACGAATGGATGAAGATGTCGTTGGAAAAGAAGTGCATGAAATAAACCGGCTGACCGTTATCGCAAATGAATCTTACGAATCCTTTGCTAAAAGCTTACAGGAAGAAATCGCAGATGTGTTGTCCGATCGCCCTCAAAAAGTGGACAAGGCGTTGTTCGTCGGGAAAATGATTTCTCTGTCTGACAATACAGAAATGGAAATCTCTGATGATTTGGCTCAAGAAATTGTTGAAGCTTTAATCAGCGGCGGATATGTCAAGAAAGGTCAGCTAACAGATAAATTCTATCATGACAAAGAAGCTGATGCTTTGGATTTAGAAGATTTGAACGACATAAAAACGAACGTCGTAAAAATTCTGGATACTTTGTATGACGGGAATAAAAACAAACCTGAAAACGACCGAAAGAACAACGTTTCTTTACAGCTTGACAGAGAAAAATACGCTCGAAAAGAATTTCAGGCTCTGTGGAAAAGAATCAACCAAAAGACTTATTACACTGTTTCTTTCGATACAGATGAACTGGTACGGAATTGTATCAATGCTTTGGATACCCGTCTGACCGTTAATAGAATTACCTACAAAATCGAAGAAGGAAGTATGAGGGATATTAAATCCAAAGAAGCCCTCTTATCCGGAACCGCTTTTAGAAAAATCGAAAGCGATGAAGCCAAGGTGGAAAATATCACTGTCGGCAGTTCTATGCCTTATGATTTGGTCGGGAAAATCGTTGACGGAACAGGTTTGACCAGATCCGCTGCCGTAAGTATCCTGACTGGAATAAAACCAGTAACTTTCAGCTTATTTAAAGACAATCCAGAGGACTTCATATTAAAAACTTGCGCCTTAATTAATGAAGAACGGGCAACGGCTATTATTAAGCGTATCGTCTATAATAAACTGGATGATGTTTATGAAGGAGACGCTATTTTCGCCGAACCTGAAATCAAAGGTTGCTTAGGAAAAAATGCTGTCGAAGTCAAAAAACACCTATACGATTATCTTATTTATGATTCCGATGGTGAGAGAAAATTCGCTGAAGCTCTAGATGCTTCCAGTAAAGTTGCTGTTTATGTCAAACTGCCGGGAAAGTTTTATATCAATACGCCTGTCGGGAACTATAATCCTGACTGGGCAGTTGCTTTTAATGAAGGTTCAGTCAAGCATATTTTCTTTGTCGCAGAAACAAAGGGTTCCCTGAAAAAAATGGATTTACGTCTGGTCGAAAACTCTAAAATCGAATGCGCTAAAAAGCATTTCCAAATCTTGAACGATGGGGAATATGTCTATGATGTTGTAGCAAGCTTTGATGATTTGATGAACAAAGTGATGAAGTGATTTCAGTGGTAAGACCGTGTCTTTAAAAGAGCTGTTGATTTTTTCCGCAGAGATCAGCTATATATTCCTTAACAACACTCGGGACGCCTCTTTACAATGCGCACCACCCCGAGTCTTTTTTAGCACAAATGATAAAAAGACCGTTGACGGACACGCCGGAAATAACCTATCTTGTTTTCGAGTTGATTTTGAGTAATCAAAAGAAAACTTCGGGGATTGTTTTCCGGGGAAAGAATACATCGCAAACGTGTTACCGCGATGTTACCTTGAAAAAAATCCGAATAAAATCAGATGACGACAAAATCGCAAAAGTCCGTTTTAATTCAACAAGTTAAAACTCGTCGATAAAAAGCGGAAACGCTTTAAAACCATATCGGGGAGTACGCGGGATGTAACTGTCCGACGTTGACGGATTCGACGACGGGCAAGCAATACATTACGGTTGCGACCGGGTGGGGTTCGTGTCGTCATCCGTGTAATGGGCATAAAGCTTATAATGAGGGCCTGGCGTGTTTCGCTCCTGGGCCAGGCGACAACTATTCCTTCAACCCAAGCAATCCTTATCAGTCCCTATATCAGCCGTGTGCGTGTAATTCGGACTGTAACAAGTTTGGGTATGGCTCGAAGTGTCTGAAAAGGAAAGGGTCTCAACACACCTTCTGTTATACGCCCTGTACGGGTCTAGATGGAATTAGTGGTGGGAGCGGTTGCTGGATAGATACTTTTGGTGCTTGGGAGCTGGCCCACACATCGTCCAACGACTCCTCCTCAAGCTTCTGTGGTAGTAGTAATAGCGCCTACTGGAACCAGCAGGAGATCTGTTTCACTAACACACAAGACGCCTATTATTTCACCGATATCATGTGTAGTACGATGATCCAGACTAAGGATGGCAACCAGTACTGTCAGCAGTACCAAAAAGGAGATAAAAGAAGGAGTATCTGCTACAGTATGCCGGTCGGGGATGATCAAGGCCACAAGATGAAGCATATAAACGTCTGCGCTTTTGAGTACAATTACGATATGATGCTCTCCCCTTCCTCGTGGGGCCTCCCGGACAAGGGGAATTTCTGGGATCCGAAAGGTACAAATGACACATACTACCAGTACAGCGATTACGAAGAACTGTCGACGTGTCCTTCTGGTTATCCGAACAATTATCGCTAGGATGATTTGTTCCTGCCTGAAAAAAGAACCCCGCGTAAACCGCGGGGTTCTTCATAACCTGAACGGCTTTGCACCGATCTTCCGGCCGACAGAAAAGGACAAAAAAACGCCCTCCTGCAGGCGTTTCCCTCCGTATCTTTATAAAGTATTCCTTACCGGCCGGACGCGGCCCGAACCGATGTCAGGTGAACGGAAG
>ULOF01050871.1_pt1 | contig 11342 bp, 10 predicted proteins | sample 1952371 | NCBI WGS metagenome assembly ULOF01 (sample SAMEA4835597, study PRJEB28245) | human gut metagenome | biome: gut microbiome; material: fecal sample | place: Denmark | collected 2008 | reverse complement strand
CTGTATATCGCAGTCGTTCCAACTGCCGCTAAAGCAATCAGCAGCCCTGCAATCACATATTGTCTGTACCCAAAAAAACCTTTCTTTTTCATTATTTCTCACCATCCATTATTTATTTTTAACCATAGTGTTGCCACATCCCGGATGGTTTATACGATTGTTTTTTATTTCTTTTCTATAAATTTTCTGCCTGCCCGATCACTGCTCCCTTATAAAAATAAGCAAGGATCTCCCGATAGCCATATCCCTCTTTTGCAAGTTCCTCTGCTGTATTCTGGCTTAATCCAAATCCATGCCCCATGCCCCTTGCCACGATGCGCACATGATCGTCCATTTCCGTAATCGTAAAACAGGCAGATGGAAGCTCTAATGCATGGCGGAACTGCTCTCCATCGTATGTTTCCCCCGCAACTTTGATTTTTGTCACATACTCTGCCGCATCGCGGCTTACGATTTCAATCTGTGCCGGTTCTGTCAGCTCTGCATCTGGATATGCAGTCCTGCATTTTTCCAGATATTCTTCTTTTTCATAATAAAACACGGAAAGATAACCTTCCGCCGTGGTGTCCGCATGACATTCTGCCGTAACAAGATATGGCATGTCTGCATCTTCATATAACTCTGACATGCTGCGTGTCCGCCCACTGCTGATCGCATGATATGCCGCATATATGTAAGTTCCGTTATATAAGAGTGTCTCCCCCGCCGTCGCTTCCACACACGATTTCAGTTTCTGATAATTTTTATCAAAATTTTCTCCCCAAAGCTCCTGCTGCTGATCCGGCGGCATGCTCTCCGGTTCCTTCGTCCCTGCCTGCATGGCATCATACAGATTCGTTCTGGCAATCACACATTGTGCTTTGATCGTTTCCGCTGATTTATCAATCCCGATCTCCTGTGCCACGATCTGCAGGACTTTTATCTCAGTTTCTTCATCCTCATCCTTACTGTCTCCACTTTGTGTCTCTGCCGGTCCTGATAAAATATCTTTTTTATTTTCCTGATGCTCCCGGACTTCCCTCTCCATACCCTCTACACTGTCTATTGTGTTCAGTACCTCCTGCGCCCCTTCCTTTCCATAAATAAGATTTTCCAGGCGCATTCGCTGCATCAGTGTTGTGATAAAAACCGGCACCAGTAATATCAGACATATTCCTTTCAGCCAGAAACCTGCACGTTTTCTTCGTCTTTTTCCCATAAAAAAATCTCCCTGTCCATTTAATATATGAAACAGAGAGACTTCTCATTCAGATTTTTTACATCACATTCATTACCAGACTAAATGCCTGCATCATTACAAATCCGATCTCTGCCATAATCAGCAGTGCATAAAGTACAGTATACACGATTGGAAACGCCATTTTGCGTTTTAAAAGATGTGCCCGCCATACATAATAACCAGGCTTTAAAAAGATTGCAAACAGGATCAGTCCAAGTATTTTATAATTCTGCTTGTTGATCTTTACAATGTCGATGACAACAAAAATAATGAATGCCGCAAGCAATGCATAATTAAGCAGAGAAAATATCACATAACTTCCATTGTACATCACATTCATATAAGTGCCATCCATAATGCTGTCATAAGTCATTGCCTGAAATACAGATGATGTCGCAACCATGCTGATGATCTCACGCAGCGGCATTACGATCAGTAACAGATAGCAGAAAATATCTGAAACCGGGCCATGCTCCTGCGGTGTCCAGTTATTCTGGCTGTACTGCGGATTGCCATAGGTCTGCTGTCCTCCATTATACTGCTGATCCCCGTAAGTCTGCTGTCCATTGTTATACTGCTGATTGCCATAGGTCTGCTGTCCTCCATTATACTGCTGATCCCCATAAGTCTGCTGTCCATTGTTCATGTTCTGATTTTCGTCCATAATCTCCTCCTTAATTTTGCTTTATTTTTTCTGTCTGTTTCCAATAATATTGGAAAGCGCTGCAAACTGCTCTAACGTAAGTGCCTCCCCCCGGATGGTAAGCGGCTCGCCAAGTTCTGCGATACACTCCTGTATCTCTTCCTTGGAAAGATGTACCTGCGGCGCATTCGACAATCCGTTCGCCAGTGTTTTTCTTCTCTGGTTAAATGATGCCCGGATAATGTGAAACATCAGTTTTTCATCATCCACCTGCACCGGCACCTCTTCGTGTCTGGTCAGCCGGATCACTGCACTGCCGACATTCGGGCGCGGCATAAAGCAGTTTGGCGGAACATTGGCAACGATCTCCGGTTTTGCATAAAATTGCACCGCTAACGACAGTGCACCGTAATCTTTCGTTCCCGGTCCTACCTGCATGCGGTCTGCAACTTCCTTCTGCACCATGACCGTAATGCTGTCGATCGGAACATGGCTCTCAAAAAGTCCCATGATGATCGGTGTGGTAATATAATAAGGAAGATTTGCAACGACCTTGATCGGCTTTCCACCATTTCTTTCCATCGCAAGTTTTGCGATATCCAGTTTTAAAATATCCTGATTGATCACAGTCACATTATCATAGGCACTCAGTGTATCCTCTAAGATCGGGATCAGATTGGTATCGATCTCTACCGCAGTCACTTCCCTGGCATTTTCGCACAGATACTGTGTCATCGTACCGATACCCGGACCGATCTCAAGAACAAAATCATCCTTTGTCACTCCCGCAGCCTCGACAATCTTCTCAAGAACATGCGGATCGATCAGAAAGTTCTGCCCGAATTTTTTCTGAAAATTAAAATGATATTTCTGCAAAACCGCAATCGTATTCTGCGGAATCCCTAATGTAGCCATAAAACTCCTCTCAATCCTTCCGGTTACTTAACATTTCCTCAAACAGCGTATCTAAAAACTCTGTATACAACCCGTTAAATGTCTCATGAAAAGTCTGTGCCACACTTGCATCTCCCTGACCTGTCATCTGTGCCTCCTCAAAAAGTGCAAATGCCGTTTCATAAAGCTCCGGATTTTTATCATAAAATACTTCCGTCAGTCCATCCTGAAAAGCAAACTGCGCCTCCTGGGAAAGATTGTCCTTGAAATCTTCCTTGGAAATACAGCCTTTCTCCTCATAATCAGAAAGATAAATATGTCCCTCTGCAGATTTTACAAAATCGCGAAATACCGTTGCCACATCCTCGTATGTAACAGGAACATAATTCTCATTCCAGTATCTGTCAAATGTTTCCCTGTCCGGAAAGTGTGAAAAAATATCGTTATCCATGTTATTCTCCATTTCTGCGTGTGAAAATTCTTATGTTTCACACTATTCTCCATTTCTGCGTATAAAATATTGTATACAATAAACAGACTGCGCATTCCATGGGCAGACCTATCGCCATAAATATACAAACAGGATGCCATCACGGTCTGTCCGTCTCTGACACCCTGTCTTTCATTATATACAAAAATCATATATAAGGCAAAGATTTATTTTTCATCGTGGAACATTTCGATAACACTGTTCAGCCGTACAATATTCTCACGGTTATTGTCCACAAGTGTTTCATTTCCCTGGACGATTCCGGAAACCTCAAGTGTTTTCTGTGCAATATCCGTCACACCATCAGCCGCCTCGGAAACCGTCGAACTGACACCCTGCATGGCATCTGCAATCTCAACAATAGAACTTAACAGTGTATTGATCTGTCCGCTGATGGCAGACATATCATCATCAAATACGGTTGCATCTTTCGTATACTGGTCTGCAACCCCCATAAAGTCCTCATAATCTTTTAGTACTGTCTGCTCTAAGAAATCCGTACTTTCTTTTAAGCATCCTGTCATATTTGCCACAGCCTGGTTTACCTCGGCAATGATTTCATTGATACTGCCGACCGTCGTGGATGTCTGGGCTGCCAGCGTACCGATCTCTCCGGCAACGACTGCGAATCCCTTTCCTGCCTCTCCGGCTCTTGCCGCCTCGATTGAGGCATTTAATGCCAGCAGATTCGTCTGACTTGAAATTTCAAGGATTGCCTGTGTAAACTGGTTGATCTTTTCTACTGCTTTTGCCTGCTCCATGGCAGCTTCTGTTTTCTGCTGTACATTTTCGTACATCTGAACCGTTTTTTCGCTTGCAGCCTGCGTCTTTAACTTAAGCTGACCTGCGCGTTCCTTTACCTCAACAGAAGACTCCCGTCCCTCCTTTGAATACCGCTCAATATCCGTCGCGCGCTCTTTGATATCACTGACCGTGGTGTTGACCGTCTCCATCGTCGCCGCTGTCTCTTCCATAGCAGCCGCAAGCTCCTGCGTCGTGTCTGTGTTGACGCTGCTCATTTCACGCACACGCTTCGTCGTGTCAGAAAGCTGTTCTGTGGTATTTTTCAGATCTGTGTATACATGACGGATATTTGCTACCATTTGACGCAGATTCTTGCGCATGTTGTGAAGTGATATCGCCATTCTTCCGGTTTCATCTTTTCTTTTATAAAGGTGCTGGTTTGCCGAATTGCTCGCAAACTCAAATTCAGCCGTCTGTTTTACGATACCGTCGATCTGGGTGATCGGCTTTGTGATTGTAAATCCGAGTACTGTACCGATAATTATGGTAAGTATCATTGCAAAAGCAGCTCCTCCGAATATCTGTTTTGCAAGCTGTCTGGATTTTTCCTGCAGTTCAGTTTTTGGTGCCGTAAGGACAAATTTCATGCCATTTTCCAATGTCTTATAATACATGACCTTATCTTTTCCCTGATAAGTATAGGAAACGGCAGTCTCCTCCGTCTGCTCATTTCCAAGCGCATCCACTACAGCCTGCAAACCACTGTCTGCATCTGCAAGGTTACTTCCAATCTCAAGATCTTTGTGATACATTACCTCACCGGAATCATTGGCAAGGAAACCATAACCACTATCAAATATACTTAAAGAATCAATCGTATTTGTAAATTCACTGAAATCAATATCCATTCCAATGATACCAATGGACTCTCCATCCACCTCAATCGGAATAACATAAGAAATCATATACACACCTATGTTAGAATTCAGATATGGTTCCATCCAGGTTTCTTTTCCGTTCTGTACCGGAATATAATACCATCCGACATGCTCCACATCACTCGGATCATACATGGAAAAGTCTGTTGGCGTCACACTCTCAAATTCACTGTCACTGTTGTTCCTTGTAAGGAAAAGCCCGCTTGTCGGTTCCGTAAATTCAGGGTTATAACGGATATACGCTGTGAGTGCTCCCTTTGTGTTCTGTGCAGACTGCATCAGGATAGGAAGCATCTGCTTTGTATAAGTATCCACATAATCCCTGCTTGTCCGGAAAGATGCTGCATGTTCCAGTTTGGCAACTGCAATGCTGTATACCATTTCCACTGACTGTGAAACATTCTGCATCATGGTATCAAGTTCATCGCTCTGACTCACACACTTAAGCTGCATTTCCTGCTGTGAATCTTCATAAGAAGTGCTGACTGAGTTTACAATACTGATCGCTCCGCAGATAAATGTAGATACCAGCGAACATAGTATTACGGTTACAATAATTTTTGTTTTTATTGATTTCATACCAATTTCCCCCTCTGTCCAGATTCCTCCTGTTGTTTCAATTTTACCATATTCGACTTTATTTTCAATAAAATATATACTGTTTCGTTATGTTTTCGTAGATTTTAAAAATTATATGCTATTTTTTTATTCATTTTATCGAACATATTTTCGTTTTTCTATTGCATGTGTTTTGATTTTGTGTTATATTGATTTTATCGAACACTCGTTCTGTTTTTAGTAATATGCGACCGATAATCCAACCCCGTTTATATGTAACTATGAAGAATATGAAAAGACCATGAGAAATGGAGATCAACATGAACATCCAGCAAAATATGTCCCTAATGGAAAAACTTTCTATACTTACCGCCGCTGCAAAATACGATGTTGCCTGTACTTCCAGCGGTGTGGACCGCCGTGGCAATGGCACCGGCATGGGGAACTCTCTCGCCTGCGGAATCTGTCACTCATTCTCTGCGGATGGGCGCTGTATTTCTCTGCTCAAGATCCTCTTTACCAATGAATGTATTTTTAACTGCGCCTACTGCCAGAACAACTGTAACTCCGATGTAAAACGGGCTTCCTTTACCCCGGATGAAGTCTGTGAGCTGACGATAGAATTTTACCGGCGCAACTATATTGAGGGACTTTTCCTAAGTTCCGGCATCATGATCAGTCCCAATTACACGATGGATCTGATCTATCAGACCCTCTACCGGCTACGCAATGTCTACCATTTCAACGGCTATATCCATGTCAAAGCGATTCCCGGCGCAGATCCTGTCCTTGTGGAAAAAGCCGGTTTTCTTGCCGACCGTATGAGTGTCAATTTAGAACTTCCGACCGCCGACAGCTTAAAGAAACTGGCTCCCTATAAGTCCAGAACTACTATTTTAAAACCAATGCGCCAGATCCAGAACCGCATTACGGAAAATAAGGATGAACTTGCCATTTACCGCAAAGCACCGCGTTTTGTCCCCGCCGGTCAGAGCACACAGATGATCATTGGTGCCACTCCGGAACACGATTATGAAATCATGCGCGTTGCTGAGACACTTTATCAGAAGTTTGACTTAAAGAGAGTTTTTTACTCGGCTTTTGTCAATGTAAACCACGACTCAAACCTGCCGGTTCTGCCGGGTGGTCCGCCTCTTTTACGTGAGCACCGCCTCTATCAGGCAGACTGGCTGCTGCGCTATTATGATTTTAAAGTGGATGAATTACTGACCAAAGACCGCCCGGATTTCAATATCTATCTGGATCCAAAATGTGACTGGGCACTCCGTCACCTGGAGTATTTTCCGGTTGAGATCAACCGCGCCGATTATCACACCCTTTTGCGGGTTCCCGGCATCGGTGCAAAATCTGCCTCCCGCATCGTAAAGGCAAGACGTATGAATAAACTCGATTTTTCCGATCTGAAAAAGATCGGTGTCGTACTAAAACGTGCCCTGTACTTTATCACCTGTTCCGGTCGCATGATGTATCCCACAAAATTAGACGAGGATTATATCTGCCGCAGCCTGATTGCCGACCGTACCCAGATTCCACGCGAAATACGTGAGGCAGGATATCAGCAGCTCAGTTTGTTTTCCTGATGATGCTGAATGGAGATTAGTGTGAAAAATAAGATTTTTCACATGCAGGATTTGTGCTTACGCACAAACTTGAGATGCAAATGAAAACGTTGTTTTCATTGAAAAACAGCGCAAGAATGGGGATTAATATGTACACATTTATCTGCGAAGATTCTCCCAACGGAATTTTTTCCGGCATTTATGATGCGTGGGATTTTAAAGTAAATCAAAATAAAAAATATCCAGCCGGCAGCACAGCGACTGACACTTCTTCCCGCATGTACCCGCATGCCTGCTCGCACGAAGATATCCACCTTGTCTGCCATGAGCCGGACAATTATCAACTGTTTTATGAGTATATCCATGTGGAAACTTCCACAGAAAAATCAGATAAAGTCGCCCGTACCATCCAGTGCAGGCTTGGCAGTGAATTTTACGATGCCATTTTAAATGCGATCCTCTCCATTGTTCCCGCGAAAAAGAATGACTTAGACAAAGCCGACGCTATTTACCACACTCTTGTACTTGGTCTGAATACAGCCGCCGGAGCACGCGCCATCCATGATCTCTCCAATCCTTATGTCCACCGCCTGTTTACATTGTCGCGCGCTACCGCAAACGAAGCGCATCACCTGCTCGGCTTTCTTCGTTTTTCGGAACTGGAAAATGGTGTTTTATTCTCCACGATCCATCCAAAAAATAATGCCCTGCCGATATTAGCAGAGCACTTCACCGATCGTCTCCCACAGGAGAATTTTATGATATATGATGAGAACCGGCAGCTTGCCGCAGTCCATGCCGCCGGCAAGAACTTCATGCTGGTGGATGCCTCCGGCATAGATCAGGACCTTTTAAAACGTACCTCCGAAAAAGAGTCTGCGTATCAGAAACTGTGGCTGGCCTTTTTTGACCAGATTGCGATCCAGGCACGGATCAATCCAAAACTTCAGGCACAGAACATTCCGAAGCGCTTCTGGAGTGATACACCGGAACTTGCAAAAAAATAAAGCCCTGTTCCAATTGAACAGAGCATCTCTTTACTATCTTATATATATTATAACCAAACTATTCTTTTTTGTAAATAATATCCTTATTACGAAACAGCCTTTCCGCATTTGCCCTCGTCGCCTGTTCTACTTCCTCCGGCGTGATCCCTCTTAATTCTGCGATCTTTTTAATCACAAACGGGATGTATGAAGAATCGTTTCGCTCCCCGCGGTGCGGCTCCGGCGCCATATACGGACAGTCCGTCTCAAGAAGGATCCGATCAAGCGGGATCTCCTGTACGGTCTCCTTTAACTTTTTCGCATTTTTAAAAGTCACAACACCGCCGACACCGATATAATATCCCATTTTTATAAATTCCTGTGCCATCTCTTTCGAATAAGAATAACAGTGGATCACTCCCGGTATCTCCTCCGCATGTACTGATTTCATCACTTCCATAGTATCCGCTGCCGCATCTCTGGAATGGATGATGACAGGAAGTGACGCTTCTCTTGCCATTTTCATCTGTTCCGCAAACCAGTATCTCTGCTGTTTTTGTACTTCCGGTTCTTTATCCCAGTAATAATCCAGCCCGATCTCTCCGACCGCAGCTACTTTTTCTTTTTTGGTCTGCTCTTTCAGCCATGCAAATGTTTCCTCATTCAGGCCACTGATATCGCTCGGATGTACACCGACTGCTGCATAGACAAACGGATACTTCTCCGACAGTGCAAGCGTTGTTTTGGTAGATTCGATTGAGGCACCGACATTGATAATCGTTCCTACACCACGCCCTGGCATAGATGTGATCAGCGCATCCCTGTCCTCCTCAAACCGTTCATCATCATAGTGTGCATGTGTTTCAAATATCATAATTATATTTCTCCTTTATTTACCTGCATGAGTACCGGGATTTTTCCAATGATCTCACCGCCAGGTACACTCTGTCCACCATATACAGCCTCGATTACCGGTGCAATCCCTTCAACTGAAATCCTGCTTTAAATATATACCCTTTTACGCCAGGTTCCAATACTTTTACAATATATTTTAGATCTGTCTTTTTAATTTAACCGGAAAGTTTCAATGGCATTTTCTAACTGTTTCATGCTGTCCATCATCTTTACGACTTCGGATTTTAAAGCCTCTGAATCCTCCATCTGCTGTCCAAGGAAGCGATTTATTTCCTCCGTAGTTCTTACGGTATGTTCAGAAGAATCCCCGATTGCACGTATTTTATCTAACACTGCATGTCTTCTACCGTTCATCTCATCCAGTTCCTGTATCATACTCTCCATGACGCTGCTCATGTTTCCAAATGCCTCCATGGTATATCCGGCACTCTCTACCATTTCATTGACTTTGCCGCTTGTCTCCATGACACATTCCCCGGACTGCAGAACTTCATTTTTCATTTCCACTACGGTCATGATCAGGGATCTCATTCTTGTAATGGTATGAAATAATGCCTCGGAAAGTTTTCCAAACTCTCCACCTTTTTTCCGTTTCTCTTTTTCCTGTACCGTAAGATCTCCGTTTGCCACACGATCAAGTCTTCCGATACTTTTTCTGATATTGCGCGTAATGCCTGCCGTGATCACGGTTGCAATAAGCATGGCTGCAATGCATGCCGCGACGATCATAGCGATCGTGATATCCCGGATATCTTTCGTTCCTGCGGTAATGTACTCAATCGGCACCATCACAACAATTTTTCCACCTGTCACGGAACTCTCTGCACTCATATAATAATAACGTCTGCCATCCACTTTTACATAACTGCTGCTTTCTGCTGTATCTATCAGACCACTGTCAACCGGATTATTTACGCTGATCATCCTGCCATCTGCAGTCATATCTATGGCTGTAAGCGCTGATTTTTCATAGTTCTGGGTAAGTCCCTCATAAGATTTCTGATACGAAACAACACCTATTATGATAATAAAAATAATGGGTACTAAAAATCCCGTTATTAACTGCAGTCGGATCGAGCTGTGCGGTACAACGATTTTTATCTGATGCAGTTTTCTTTTTTTCGACATAAAAAAACCTCCCATCTTTTTATCTTTATCATAAAAGGACGAAAGGTTTTATAAAATGTCTTATTTTTTAATTGAGTATCGTTTTTTTATTAAATGGAAATATTAATATTCTCTACCGGACTCTGTCCTGCTGCAGGTGCAGTTTGCGCCGAAGCACCTGTATAAGCAGCGGATGTGCCCTGCGACAATGTATCGGTATCACCGCTCATTGTCTGATCTGTCTCTAGCTCTGCATCCTGCTGCGCCTGCATCTTAATCTGTGCCTCCGTCAGCTGTAAATTTGTGGATTCGGCAGACAGACTCACGATCACACCGGAATCCGGCGATATATCAGACGTATTGCGGTTTCCCATCTGGTCTTTGATGTATTTCATATCCGCTTCACTGATCTTGCTTTGCTCCTGACGTCTGTGACTGTTGCGCTTCTGCCGTATCTCGATCCTTTTTGCCTTTTCTTTCTGTACGTTCTGGATCTCTTCGATTGCAATTTTTTCCTTTAACTCGCGTTCTTTATTTGCTGCACGGCGCTTGATCTCACCTTTCTTCTGCGTCACCTCAGACTTGTTTTCGCTTTTATATTTTCTATTTTCTATCTCTTCCTGTTTCAAATGACGCACTTTAAGCTGCGCACACTCTACCATCCGTCTTGCATGTGCAACTGCTGCAGATATTTCCTTGCTGTCGTATTCTCCCGTTGCGGCATACCGCTGCAAAGTGGCAAGCCTGCTTTTTGCCTTCGTCAGCGCATTTGCTGCCCCCTGCGGTTTCTTTGCACGCAAAAGCTGATTGGAAACTTCCTTATAGTTATAATTCAGTTTTTTCTTTGTGCCGCTGCTTTTGCTCTTTCCACAGACGTACTCAATACGCGCACGCGAATCCTTATTTGCATTTTTAATAGTCAATGTTCCAGCCATTGCCACTGCCCCCGTGGTGCTCCCGGCACTGTTCACCGAAACTCCCATAGCTCATATTCCTCCCTGACGTCATGACAGGGATCACATAATATTTTTTACCCGCTTTGCGCGTGCCTGTCATGAAAAATGAATCCATTCATATATCTTTAACATCGGCAAAACTGCACAAAATAATTACCTTCAATTTACATGATATGACACATCCAGAGCGTTTCCGCAATGTTAACCATACAAAACAATCCCAATATTACTGCAGACATATTTAAGACCAGTACCGGCACTTCTTTTCTGATCTGCCCGCGCATCTGTCTGATACAGAAAAGACAGACCGCC
>ULOF01035475.1_pt1 | contig 11410 bp, 13 predicted proteins | sample 1952371 | NCBI WGS metagenome assembly ULOF01 (sample SAMEA4835597, study PRJEB28245) | human gut metagenome | biome: gut microbiome; material: fecal sample | place: Denmark | collected 2008 | reverse complement strand
CTTGCTGTACAGGATTTATTAAATGGTAACATCCAGTATGTTGTCATTGATTCTGCTCCGGCTGCCAGCATTACCTCTGCCATCAACGAGGTTCAATAATAATGGGGAATTTAAGTCAGAAAATTGATAAGTTTTTAGAAATTTTTATTCAGTATGGCGGCTATACCAAAGTATTAGAGGGACTGCGCAATACATTGCTGATTGCAGTGCTGGGACTGATTATCGGCATTATAATCGGAACCATTTTAGCAACCATCCGCGTCATTCCGAAATATAAGCTTATGCCCCGTATATTAAATGCCTTTGTAAGCTTCTACGTAGGGTTATTCCGCGGTACGCCAATGGTGGTACAGTTACTGGTATTTTACTATGTAATGCTTCCAATTTTGAATATACATATATCCAATGTCCAGGTGGCAATTCTGGTATTCGGTCTCAACAGCGGTGCCTATATCTCTGAGATTATGCGAAGCGGCATCCTGTCAGTAGACCACGGACAAATGGAGGCTGGACGCGCAGTTGGTTTGAGCTTTGGCACATCCATGATGAAAATCGTTATTCCCCAGGCAGTAAAAAATATACTTCCTACCCTGGGTAATGAATTCATCTCATTAATTAAGGAAACCTCTATCGTCAGCTTTGTAGGTGCAGCTGACCTTTATGTAGCATTTAACTATATTGGAAGTAACAGTTACGAATTCATGGTTCCTTACCTGGTCATGGCACTTATATATATTGTTCTGGTACTGATTATCAGTCTGGGCATTAAACTTATGGAAAGGAGCCTGAGAAAAAGTGATAGACGTCATTAATCTTGAAAAACATTTTGGTGATAATAAGGTATTGAACGGAATTAATGTCACCATTGAAAAAGGGGACATTATGGTTATCATCGGGCCATCAGGCTCCGGCAAAAGTACCTTTCTCCGGTGCCTCAACTGTATGGAGGACCCTACCGGAGGACAAATTATCTTTAATGGTGTGGATATTGCAGACCCAAAGGTCGATATTAATATACACCGCCGGCATATGGGAATGGTATTCCAGCATTTTAACCTGTTTAATAATAAGACGGTGATTGAAAATATAATGCTGGCTCCTGTCTATGTACAATGCCAGACTTTGAAGAAGGCAAAGCGAAAGAATTTCTTTCTTCCAATCAGGAATGCCTTTCGCAAGAAACCGGAAGCTCCGGTTTCTATTACCACAACAAAGGCTCAAATTCAGCAGGAAGCCAGAGAAAATGCGTTAAAGCTGCTGAAACGAATCGGACTGGAGGATAAGGCAGATGTTTATCCCTCTACACTATCTGGCGGACAGAAACAACGTGTTGCCATTGTCCGTGCCCTGGCAATGAATCCGGATGTGATTCTGTTTGACGAGCCCACCAGTGCCCTGGACCCGGAAATGGTCGGAGAAGTGCTGGATTTAATGAAATCTCTTGCAAAAGAAGGCATGACCATGATTATTGTTACACACGAAATGGGCTTTGCCAGAGAAGTTGCCAACAAGGTACTGTTTATCGATGACGGACAGATTTTGGAGAGTGCACCGCCAGAGGAATTTTTTGACAATCCAAAGAATCCCCGTCTGCGCGACTTCCTGTCCAAGGTTTTATAGACAAGCCTCATTGTAAGCTGTTTTAGGTTCATTTCCTAAGACAGCTTATTTTTTCATTTTATTTTAATAAAAAGATGAAGACATTTTTCCATGGCTGTCGTTATAATAGGTGTAAGAGGTCAGAAGGGAGGCGATTTTATTACAGAAACTGAATATTTTGAACATTTGATTGATGCGTACGGTAATCTTGTGTATTCCATCTGTTATAAGACCTGCCTAAACCCTTTTGATGCAGAAGACTTAACCCAGGATGTATTCCTTTCCGCCTACCGAAACCTGAATCATTTTGACAGGGCATACGAAAAAGCCTGGGTGTGTAAAATCGCCTCCCGAAAATGCCTGGACTTTTTGAAAAGTGCCAGCAGGCGTCTTCTGCCTACAGAAGACGTATATCTGGAAAACACAGGTGAAACACCATCCACAGAAGAGGCATATTTAGAGACAGATACTCTGCATTCTCTACTGGCAGCCTGTAATCGGCTGAAGCCACCCTACAATGAAGTGGCCCGGATGCATTTTTATGAGGAGCGTACAGCCCGGGAGATTGCAGAAATCCTGGATTCCAATGTAAAAACAATCCAGACCCAGATATACCGCTCCAAAGCAATGTTAAAAAAACAATTACAAGAAGAAACAGAAAGGAGGTCACCATAAATGGATTCTGAATTTATAAAATTACTGTCCAGGATGGCAGAAACCGAGTTAACAGATGACAGCATGCCAGAGGCAATGAAAACAGCAGACCGGCTGGAGTACTGGATGCTTAAGGAGCCATCAGAGCAGAGTTACCAACAAGATATGATAAACATAACACAGGATATACGGATGCCGGATTATTTAAAGGAACAAATCCTTACCCGAAGCCAGCAGCCGGATATGCAGGCTGTAACAGCACCGAAACGCTTCTCCAGACGCATGGAATTATTCCTATATGGCTGTAAGGTCAGCGCTGCAGTTGCTGCTTCCCTGCTTATTATGGTGACAGCCTCTGTCACCCAAAACCAGCTAAAATCCTTACCCCAACCGGATACTGCTTACCAGAAGGAAACAGAAATACCAATAGACGTGTCTGGTACCATACTGGAACACTTAAGCAACGGAAGCCAGTACATCACAGGCTGGTTACAGGATTTTTCCAACGGCATTCTGAATACGGATTTTGCCAAAAAAGAGAAATAATACAAATATTTCACAAAAAATGATTATGAAAGTAAGAAATGGAGGTCATATTTATGACAAAGCAAAAGAGAGGTTTTTGGTTATTTATTTCTTCGCTGCTTCCAGGGGCAGGGGAACTTTATATGGGATTCCGCAAAATGGGTTTAAGCCTTATGGTACTGTTCTGGGGCTGTATTGCATGTGCATCCCTTTTAGGCTTTGATGCCCTGATTTATCTTCTTCCCATTATCTGGTTTTACAGCTTTTTCAATGTCCACAATTTAAAATCACTATCAGAAGAAGAATTCCACTCCTTGGAGGACCATTTTATTCCTCCTGTGGAGGAATTTGAAAAGAACCGTGGAAAATTTGTTAAACAGTACCGCAACATTCTGGCAGTTTTGCTAATTATCCTTGGCATATCCGGAATCTGGGATATCCTTACCTCCTGGATAAGAGTACTGGTTCCGGAGGAAATGTACCATTATATTGATATGTTTGGTTACCAGCTGCCGACTATGGCAATTTCCATTATCCTTATTATCCTCGGAATCAAGCTGGTTAACGGAAAAAGAAAGGAGCTTACACAAGATGAAAACGCATAGAGTTGGCACAATTACATTTGGATGTATCCTGATTGTACTGGGTGTCCTGCTAATTGTCCACCTGTTTGTGCCAGAGCTTACTTATACCGCCATTTTGAACTACTGGCCCGTCACCCTCATCCTGCTTGGCATAGAAATACTGGTGGCAAATTTCCGAAGCGAAAAGGAGACCTTTACCTATGACGGCTGGTCCATTGTTCTCATGTTTCTAATTCTTGGTTTTACCATGTGTATGGGAATTTTAGACTGGATACTGGTAAATGTTCCAAATCACATTTATCTGTAATATGGAAGCCTTTTCCTTTTACAGAAAGAGCACCTCATATCAAAAGGTACCGGTTCCATATCTATTTCTTAAATGGAACGGTACCTTTTCTATATCTTCTAAGCTATATTGTGCTGATTCACAATTAATTTATTTTTGGCAGCTGGCTGATTGCTTTTGCAAGCTCCTCATCCGTTGGAATATAATCCTGCATATCACCGTCATTATACCGCTGATATGCCACCATATCAAAATATCCGGTTCCAGTTAATCCAAACACAATGTTTTTTGCTTCTCCTGTCTCCTTACACTTCATTGCCTCATCAATTGCTACCTTAATGGCATGGCTGCTCTCCGGAGCAGGCAGAATACCCTCTACCCTCGCAAAGGTCTCCGCCGCTTTAAATACCTCCGTCTGCTCTACACTTCTTGCAGTCAGTAAGCCCTGGTCATAAAGCTCTGAAACAACGGAACTCATTCCGTGATAGCGAAGTCCTCCTGCATGGTTTGCAGATGGGATAAATCCACTTCCCAATGTATACATTTTTGCCAGCGGACAAACCTTTCCAGTATCACAGAAATCATATGCATAAGTACCTCTGGTCAGACTCGGGCAGGAAGCCGGCTCTACTGCAATCATATCATAATCCGCTTCCCCTCTTAACACCTCACCAGCAAAAGGAGAAATCAGTCCACCAAGATTGGAGCCTCCACCAGCGCAGCCAATAATCATGTCCGCCTTAATTCCATATTTATCCAAAGCTGTCTTTGTTTCCAGACCGATTACAGACTGGTGCAATAAAACCTGGGAAAGCACAGAGCCCAATACATAGCGGTAACCCTCCTGACTGGTTGCCGCCTCCACAGCTTCAGAAATGGCACAGCCAAGGCTTCCGGTCGTTCCTGGAAACTCCTCATTAATCTTACGTCCCACATTGGTGTTCATAGAAGGCGACGGTGTGACCTTTGCCCCATAGGTACGCATAACCTCTCTCCGGAATGGCTTCTGCTCATAGGAGCACTTTACCATATACACCTGACAGTCCAAATCAAAATAGGAGCATGCCATGGAAAGTGCAGTTCCCCACTGTCCGGCACCGGTCTCGGTGGTAACACCCTTAAGTCCCTGCTGTTTTGCATAATATGCCTGGGCAATGGCAGAATTCAGCTTGTGGCTTCCTGATGTATTGTTACCCTCAAACTTATAATAGATATGTGCCGGTGTATCAAGCTTCTTCTCTAAGCAATATGCACGAACCAGCGGAGATGGACGATACATTTTATAAAAATCACGAATCTCTGCTGGAATATCAAAATAAGCTGTTGTATCATCCAGCTCCTGTCTTCCAAGCTCCTCGCAGAAAATGCCGGAAATCTCCTCCAGTGTAACCGGCTGTAAGGTTGCCGGATTCAAAATCGGTGCCGGTTTTTTCTTCATATCTGCCCGCACATTATACCATTGTGTAGGCATCTCTTTCTCTTCCAAATAAATTTTATAAGGAATTTCACTCATCATTACATACCTCCGTATCTATCTGGCAGATGCACTCAAATGCCCTGCCTCTAAGTTACTATTGTAATGTGTGTAAACAGATACTGTCAAGCAAAAATATTAGTTTGAATACGTAATCCGGTAATATGCCTTTGCCGTTAAGCTGTACACAATACCATATACGATAAAGAATACCGCAACCGTGACAATGGTGCACAGGATAAACAGAGGCACATTTGTGAACTCCATAATAACCAGTAATTTTTTAATAATACTGAAAGCGAAACAGACATGAAGCCCTGCAAGGAAAATCGGCAGAAAGAATACCAGCAGAATCTGGCTTCGTATCACACTCTTTACCTCCTTCTCACTCATTCCCACCTTCTGCAAAATGACAAACCGTTCCCTGTCCTCATACCCTTCCGAAATCTGCTTGTAATAGATAATCATAACAGTGGTTATCAAAAATAATGCACCAATAAAAATTCCAATAAAAAACAGGCTTCCGTATATACCATAAAACTCCTGTCTCGTAGTATAGCTGTCTGTAATTGCTGCTGCATGGGCAATACCGGTTTTATCGATTTCATCCCTTAAATTCGTACAAAATGCCTTCTTATCCTCATCCTTACCCTCTAAATCAAAGTTGAAATTATAATATATTACAGTATAGGCACCATCCTCAAAAGCGCTGTCTATGCCACTGCGGATTTCCTTCATCATCTCCAAGTCCGGCACAATCATCCACAGTTGTCCAAAATCGGCGTCCAGAGCGCTGGCTTCCGGAACTTCCTGCACCCTTCCGGAAACCGGATATTCCCGGTCTGCTATTTTTACCGTCTCTTCCGATAATTTCACATCCCCTGAAGTATATATCAACACCTCTCCCGGTTCCAAATGATAAGAAGATCCCATCTGGTTATTAAAATCTTCTACCGTCATTACCTCCAATATGATAAATCCCATTACGTCAGAAATGCTGCCCTCATAATCCGACAGAAATGCATTGGACTCCAGAATACCGATACTGGAATAACTGTAATACTGCTCTATCCCCTTCATATTCACATGATATCTCGCTGCACGTGCCCTTAATACCGGCTCCAATACAGAATAGTCATAGTGACCGGAAAAATCCTCGTAGTCCTCCTCTTTTTCATACAGATACTGGGTCATTACATCCTTCGGATATCTGGTACGCATAATATCATCAAAGCCCGCATACAAAGACACCGTAGAGGAAAGCACCACCAAAACTGCTGTACTTAAAATACAGATATTGGCAAGTCCCACTGCATTCTGCTTCATCCGGTACATCATACCGGAAACTGTAATAAAGTGGTTCTTCTGGTAATAATAATTTTTATTACTTTTTAGAAGCTTTAACAATGCAATGCTTCCACTTACAAACACCAAATAAGTTCCTGCAATGACAAAAAGAACCGCCACAAAAAATGTTCCCATCGCCCGTATCGGATTCTTCGTTACAACCGCAAGATAATATCCGACTCCCAGACAGATGATGCCCATTACAGCCATCACCCATTTTGCCTTTGGTTCACGCTCTCCGGCATGGCTTCCTGTCATCAAATCAATAGGCTTTAAACGGAAAATCCGGATATTATTGACAAGCATAATCAATAAAAATAACGCTGCAAACAACACAAAGGTCAGAAACAGCGAATTTACCGATATCTCAAAGGCAAAATCCGTCTGTAAATGCAATATTTTTAACAGAACCATAAACATTAATTTTGAAAACAACACGCCCGACAACAATCCAATAACAATGCTCCCGGCTCCCACAGCAGCTATCTCCCAGAATACCACCCGGGATATATGTTTTTTCTCCATTCCCAGTATACTGTACAATCCAAATTCCTTTGAACGGCGCTTCATTAGAAAGCTGTTGGTATAAAATACAACAAACAATGAAAAAACGCCACAAATAACTGCTCCAAATCCCAGAATCGTCCGCATGGTTCTTGCACCATAAAACAGACTGTCATCTGCCTGCATCTGAATACTGTGAAGCATATAAAACATAGCAATCATAGCAATACAGGACAGGGAAAACGGGATAAAGGTATTCTTATTTTTCCTGATATTATTTAATGCTAATTTCCGGTACATTCCTCTATTCATGAATATCACCACCCGCCAACAATACCGTCAGGGTATCTGATATTTTTTTATACATTTCATCATTGTTCATATTTGCCTTATACAGCTGATGAAAAATCTCACCGTCCTGGATAAACAGCACACGGCCTGCATGGGAGGCTGCCCTTACACTATGGGTTACCATTAAAATGGTCTGCCCATCATCATGAAGTCGCTCAAAGATGGTTAGCAAATCGCCTGTAGAGCGGGAATCCAGAGCCCCTGTGGGTTCATCCGCCAACAGGATATCCGGACTGGTAATCATTGCCCTTGCCACTGCTGCCCTCTGCTTTTGCCCTCCGGATACCTCATAGGGATATTTTTTAAGAATCTCCCCAATGCCGAGCCTGCCTGCAATATCCTCCAGCAAAGGCTCCATCTGTGTGTATTTTTTGCCGGCAAGCACCAATGGTAAATAAATATTATCCTCTAAGGAAAAGGTATCTAACAGATTAAAATCCTGAAACACAAAGCCTAAATGTTCTCTGCGGAATCTCGCTAATTCGCCTTCCTTAATTGTGGTAATATCCCTTTCATTTAATAGAACCTCACCTGTTGTTGGGCGGTCCACCGTAGCTAAAATGTTTAAAAGTGTGGTCTTGCCAGAACCGGACTCCCCCATAATGGCTACATATTCTCCTTCCTCCACGGAGAAATTTACATTTTTCAACGCCTCTACCTTGTTTCCGCCAAACCGGGTAGTGTATATTTTTTGCAATTCCTTTACTTGTAAAAGTGACATTTCTTTTTCCTCCAGCTTTATTTTTTATTGATTATACAAAAAAAAGAAATGTACTGCCTTAACTTTGCCTTACATTTCTTAGGCTAACCTTACAATTTTTTAAGGTTTAGTTGAACCCTCCTCTATTTATCTACTTTCCCAGATGAATGGATACCCGTGTTCCCACCTTTAATTCCGATTCGATTTCGATTTCATGCTGTAGCTGCTTCAAAATGCGCTCCACCAAAAACAATCCCAGTCCCGTTGCTTTCTTGTCCTTTCGCCCGTTATAACCGGTATATCCACGCTCAAAAATCCGCGGCAAGTCCTCCGGGGCAATCCCAATCCCTGTGTCCTCAATAATTAAAATCCTGTCCTCACCCATGGAAATGTCTATCCTTCCCTGCTTTGTGTATTTTAGCGCATTGGAAATTAACTGCTTTAGAACAAACACCATCCACTTTTCATCCGTAACCACCTCTATCTCCTCCGGAATCTCTATGTGTACCGTAATTGCCTTGGAAATGAAAATGCGGGCAAAATATTTTACTGCCTGGTTTACCATGGCTTTCACTGGATATTTTTCAAGCACATAATCCGTCCCTGTCCCCTCCAGCCGCAGGTACTGCAGCATCATATCAATGTACTGCTCCATCTCAAACAGACGTGTCATTCCTTCTGTTTTCATCGGTTCCTCTGACTCTGCTATAAGCAGCTGCAATGCGGTGAGAGGTGTCTTTATCTGGTGCGTCCACACCGTTACATACTCTGCAATTTCATTTTGAGAGGTCTTTATCTCATTGATGCTCTGATTTTTCCGATGAAGCATTTCCTCCAAAAGTTCCCTGTAATCCTGCTCCATCACTGTATCCGGCTGTGGAAGGTTATCCAGTGTGAGGTCAATATGGTTTTTTACCTGGATAAGTGCTCTGTGTCTCCTTATAAAATGTATAAAATCAAAAACCATATAGCAGAAAAAAATAACTCCGCAAATCAGAGCTGGATACCAGATATAACGAAATGACACGCCCATCAGAAAAAACAGCAGTAGAAATACCCCTATCCAGACTACCTCCATGCCAAGCAGACGCCGCCTCTCCTTTAAATATAAACCTATTAGTGTAATACCCTGTCTTCTGCTTTTCATTTCCCCTACCTTTTCAATCAATCATATAACCGATTCCCTTTTTCGTCTTTACAAAATCCTCTAAACCAATTTCCTTTAATTTCTTGCGGATTCTGGTCACATTTACCGTCAATGTATTATCATCAATAAAATTATCACTGTCCCACAGCTGCATCATGATAGTATCACGGCTCACAATACTCCCCACATTCTCCATCAAAAGCGCCAGTATCTGAAACTCATTTTTTGAAAAGTCAGTCTTCCTTCCCTGGTAGCTCATGGTTGCATCCAGCAGATTAAGAATCGCTCCATTATGCTCAATCACATTAACCTGTCCGGCATAGGAATAGCTTCTTCTTATAATTGCCCCAATCTTCGCAGTCAGCACCGCCAAATCAAAAGGCTTTGCAATAAAATCATCACCGCCCATATCCATTGCCATGACAATATTCATATTATCATCTGCCGAAGAAATAAATACAATGGGAATCTTAAATAACTTCCTGATTTCCGTACACCAGTAAAAACCATTGTAATAAGGAAGTGTGATATCCATCAGAATTAAATCCGGAGATACAGCAGTAACCTCTCCCAATATATCCTGAAAATCCGTAGCAAGGGTAACCTTATATGCCCACTTTTCCAGATGGTTTTTCATTTTTTCTCCAATCGTTGTGTCATCCTCCACAATCAGAATTTTGTATTGTGTCCGGTTCATGCTCTACGTCCTCCTGTTATACTCCAAGCTCCCTGTCCACCTCCAGCGTATCCTCCGTCACCCTGCAGCCAAGGCACAACACTTTTACTCCCGCTGCCTTTGCCGCATAAAGCGCCTCTCCAAACTCCTTATGGGTTGCCACATTTGCCCTTACCTCATTAACCCCTTCCATCTGTATGACAAATGCCACATAGCACTGAAAGCCCTCCTGCGCCGCCCCTGTTAACTCCTTTAAATGCTTCACGCCCCGGTCAGTCGGCGCATCCGGAAAGTAACCGATACCGTCAATTTCCAAGGTACAACCCTTAACCTCCATTAAATACCGCTGTTCCCCCTGTTCCATATAGAAATCAATCCTGGATGCTCCATAGGTATACTCCGGTTTTATATAGGTGTAGCCCTGTTTTTCCAGCCACTCCCTTACCACCTTATTAGGTGCCTGGCTGTCGATATTCACCCATCCAAGATTTTCTTTATATACCCCTATCAGGTCATATCTTGTCTTGCGCTTCGGGTTATCGGAGACCTCAAGGATTACCTCCGCATCCCGTAACAATAATTCCCTGCACCGCCCGGTATTCTTCACATGAACGGTCTCTAATTTTCCTTCCACCCAGACCTTTGCTATGAAACGGTTGGGTCTGCTATGAAATTTACCATGGATAATATGTTTATATCTCATTTATCAATACCATTTTATAGACTCAAAATCATCTTCCCACCACAACCGTTCAAGCCTGCACGCCACATTTCTTACATACATCCTTAAGGCAGCAGTTCTCACAGTCCGGCTTGGTTCTGGCAGTACAGACTGCCCTTCCATGATATACCAGACGGTGGCAGAAATCACTTCCCTCCTCTGGTGGAATGATTTTCCACAGTGCCATCTCCACCTTCTTAGGCTCCTTCACTCCATCCACCAGACCCATACGATTTACCAGACGGATACAGTGGGTATCTGTCACAATAGCCGGTTTGCCGAATACATCTCCCATAATCAGGTTTGCACTTTTTCTTCCCACTCCCGGCAATTCCAACAGGGCATCAAAATCATCCGGGACATTGCCGTCATATTTCTCCTGCAGCATTTTCATGCAGGCACTGATATCCCTTGCTTTGCTGTGCCCCAGACCACATGGCTTCACGATTTTTTCAATCTCATCCACCGGTGCTGCAGCCAATGCCTCTACCGTAGGATATTTTTCATATAACCCTTCCACCACAACATTTACCCTGGCATCTGTACATTGCGCCGCTAAGCGGACACTTACCAGCAGCTTCCATGCATTGTCATAATCCAGTGTACAGCCTGCGTCCGGGTATTCCTTCTTTAACAGATTAATAATATCTTGAGCTCTCTGCTTTTTCGTATATCCCATGCTTTTCTCCTTTTTGTATCTTAAATAGCCAAGTAATTGTATTATAAGCTTTCTTTCCAATCCCGGCAACTGTATATTTTCTCCAAAACCGCAATAGAAAAACACGGCTAATTTTAACCGTGTTTCCTTTCATTTTTTTCATTATTTAGATAATTGCGAAACA
>ULOF01048219.1_pt1 | contig 11442 bp, 10 predicted proteins | sample 1952371 | NCBI WGS metagenome assembly ULOF01 (sample SAMEA4835597, study PRJEB28245) | human gut metagenome | biome: gut microbiome; material: fecal sample | place: Denmark | collected 2008 | reverse complement strand
AGCGTCTGGGAAAGCTGGCAAAGCATTTGAAAACAGAGTGCGAGGTTGTTGCAGCGGATTTGACAAAGGAAGAAGAGTGTTACCGCGTATTTGAGGCAGTTCAGGGTAAAGAGATTGCGATTTTTATCAACAATGCCGGGTTTGGAGAGTGTGGAAGATTTTCCGAAACGAATTTGGAAAAAGAGATGTCCATGATACAGCTGAATGTCAAGGCAGTTCATTTATTTACAAAGCTTATGCTTAAGAAAATGGGGGAGCAGCATTTTGGCTATATCTTAAATGTTGCTTCCTGTGCAGGGCTGATGCCGGCAGGTCCATATATGGCGACTTATTATGCAACAAAGGCGTATGTAACGAGCTTGACAAGAGCCATTGCGGAGGAACTGCGGGAATGTGGCAGTCCGGTTTATATCGGATGCTTGTGCCCCGGTCCGGTGGATACAGAGTTTAACCGGGTGGCAAATGTGAAATTTATGATGAAAGGAATCCGTTCTGATTATTGTGTACGGTACGCATTAAACCAGATGGTTAAGAGAAAGGTTGTGATTATTCCAACGCTGCCAATGAAGCTGGCTATGACCTTTGGAAGATTTCTTCCGGAATCAGTTTATGTGCGGATTGCAGCGAATCAGCAGGAAAGAAAGAGGTATTAGAACGGGAAAGTATGGTAATACTCATTTATGAGGTGATGCATATGGGCAAACATAAACCACAGCATATCGGTATCATTCCTGATGGAAACCGCCGGTGGGCAGAAGGACAGGGACTGAAAAAACAGGACGGATATGGATATGGTTTAGAACCAGGTCTTAAGCTGTTGCAAATGGCAAAGGAAAATGGGATAAAAGAAATCACATATTATGGCTTTACAGTGGATAATTGTAAGCGGCCGGCAGAACAGTTTAAGGCATTTCAGAAAGCCTGTGTAAAGGCGGTGGAAATGCTGACAGAAGAAGGGGCGGACTTGCTCGTGATTGGTGACAGTAGTTCCAAGTGTTTTCCGAAGGAGCTTATGCCTTATACTACACGTACACCGGTCCATGGGGGAGGAATCCGGGTGAATTTCCTGGTCAATTATGGATGGCAGTGGGATTTGTCCCATATTGAGAAGGATGGAAAACCATATTCCAGTGATATTTCCAGAATTGATTTGATAATTCGCTGGGGTGGTATGCGGCGGCTTTCCGGTTTTTTGCCGATTCAGTCTGTATATGCGGATTTTTATGTGGAGGAGCATTTGTGGCCGGATTATACGGATGCGGATTTTATAAATGCATTGGAATGGTATGGCAGACAGGATGTGACACTGGGAGGTTAGTGTTGCCTATTTGGGGCATAAGGAATATAATTGTATATATCGTCAGTTCCGGGAGGAGTGCATTGTTACAATGTATCGCCGGTGTCTCGGTTCAAGCATAGATTTTCCCGGAGGAACACGCGGCGGCTGACGATTAATAATATAGAGACAATGGATAGTACATAAATCATACTCCATTGACTCTTTTTTATTTGCGTGGAAAAACAGGGTGGAATGCTTGCTTTTCAATTTAAGTCTCACTAAAGGTTTGTTAGAGGTTGTAATTTAAGAAAATACATGTTAAGATAAAACAGAACATTTGTTCTTTGGGTTTTCAATTGTATTTATGGAATAAAGGGGATACATCGCTATGGAACAATTAAGCTTATTTGATGACCGGGAAAAGACAGCACCGCTGGCAAGCCGCTTAAGGCCGGATAATCTGGATGAATATGTGGGACAGAAGCATCTGATTGGAGAGGGGAAAATTCTCCGTCAGTTAATTGAGAAGGACCAGATATCTTCCATGATTTTCTGGGGGCCTCCGGGAGTAGGCAAGACTACTTTAGCCCGGATTATTGCAAAGCAGACCAAGGCAGAATTTGTAGAATTCAGTGCTGTAACCAGTGGGATTAAAGAAGTGAAAGAGGTAATGAATCAGGCAGAGGCAAACCGTAAGATGGGAATCCGGACTCTGCTGTTTGCAGATGAGATTCACCGTTTTAACAAGGCACAGCAGGATGCATTTCTGCCTTTTGTGGAAAAGGGGAGTATCATACTGGTAGGCGCTACAACGGAGAATCCTTCCTTTGAAATTAACTCTGCGCTGCTTTCCCGGTGTAAGGTATTTATTCTGAAGGCATTAGAGGAGGACGATTTGACAAAGCTTTTACAGCATGCTTTGGAAAGTTCCAAAGGACTTGGCAATATGCGAATTGCCATAGAGAATTCCCATTTATCAGCAATTGCAAGATTTTCAAACGGAGATGCAAGAACGGCATTGAATACATTAGAGATGGCGGTGTTTAATGGACGGATGAATGAGGAAGGCGTATTGTGTGTGGACGGGGAAGTGCTTGCCCAATGCATGAACCGGCGTTCTCTGTTATATGATAAGAATGGGGAAGAACATTATAATTTGATATCCGCACTTCATAAATCCATGCGTAACAGTGACCCGGATGCGGCAGTTTACTGGATGTGCCGAATGCTGGACGGAGGGGAAGACCCGTTGTATATTGCAAGGAGATTAGTGCGTTTTGCCAGCGAAGATATCGGTATGGCGGATTCCAATGCGCTTCAGGTGGCAGTTGCGGCATATCAGGCATGTCATTTTCTGGGAATGCCGGAATGTGATGTACATTTAACCCATGCAGTTGTGTATTTATCCATGGCTCCAAAATCCAATGCACTTTACAGGGCATGCGAAGCCTGCAAAGCAGATGTGAGGGAGCTTCCGGCAGAGCCGGTTCCACTACATATTTGTAATGCACCAACAAATCTGATGAAGGAAATGAATTACGGAAAGGGATATATTTATGCCCATGATACGGAGGAAAAACTGACAAAAATGCGATGCCTGCCAGATGCACTGGCAGACAGGCGGTACTATGAGCCCACGGAGCAGGGGCAGGAACGACAGGTAAGAGAACGGTTAGAGGAGATATTGGAGTGGAAAAGGGATAAGGGTACGGAAAAATAGAGAATTTGGTTTAAAAATAATCCGAAAAAGTAATACTTATATAGAGCGGCAGGGAAAGAAGCGGTTTAGCCATAATGGAAGGTTCATAGAAAATAATACTTCACAAAGGATACATAACATGCTATTATATGTAGTAAATAAAACTATGTGTAATGGTTGGATGAAACAAAATGGAATTGTGAGGATATAATTATGAAATTTAAGATTATTGGCGACAGCTGTACGGACTTTATACCAGAAGATTTGGAGAAAGAGTATATTGTATCTGTTCCCTTGACAATTGATGTGGGCAATTATGAGATAGTAGATGACGAGAACTTTGACCAGGCGGATTTTTTAAAGAGAGTAGCAGCATATCAGGGATGTCCAAAATCAGCATGCCCATCCCCAGAGACCTACATGGAAAGCTTTGAGGGTGCAGAACATGTTTATGTGGTGACGCTTTCTGCTCAGCTGAGTGGTTCTTATAACAGCGCCCAGCTTGCAAAGAGAATGTATCAGGAGGAGCATCCGGACACGAAAATACATGTATTTGATTCCAAGTCAGCCTCCAGCGGTCAGTTGCTTTTGGCTCATTTAATTGAGGAATATGCCTTGGCGGGAATGGAATTTGAAACACTGGTGGAGAAGGTTACTGCATTTCGGGAGAAAATGCAGACTACTTTTGTTCTGGAATCTTTAGAAACACTCCGTAAGAATGGCCGTCTGACCGGGGTTAAGGCGTTAGTGGCATCTGCTCTTAATATTAAACCGTATATGAAGGCGGTTAATGGAAGTATTGCTCAGGCAGGGCAGGCGAGAGGGATTAAAAAAGCACTTGGAAAGATGGTAGCTTTTGTGGGAGAAGTGGGAGAAAACCTCACAGAAAAAACAGTCATTATTGCCAATTGTAACTGCCGTGAACGGGCAAAACAGGTGGAAAAGGAATTGATGGAACGGTATCATTTTAAAGAGTCCATGGTAATTGATACAAGAGGAATCAGTTCTTTGTATGCCAATGACGGCGGTGTTATTGTATCCTTTTGATGAAGATATTCGGTTTGCGGTACATGCGGCACACAAAAAACGATACCACCGTTACAATTTTGTAAGGTAAATGTAAGCCTGGATTATGGCAGTGCTCCCCATTTTTTCTTATACTAAAGTCACAGAATCAAAGAGGTTAGCTGTTGGCTGTACAGAACGAGAAAATAAGAAGGGAGCAATTTTTATGGGATGGAGAACAAAGCTTTTCGGTGCAATGATTCGGAAATTATGGAAAATAGCAGTATGTTTATTTGTGGCAGGAAGCATATTAGCTCTGTTTACTGGCACTTTTTTGACAGTGAAGGGATATAAAATGTACCAGAAAGCGATGCAGGAAGAGAGCTTGGAAGAACGGATTGCAGCAGTTCGAAATAGGGAGTACTTTATTTCATTAGATGAAATCTCTTCCGAGTTTAAAACACAGCTGCTGGAATCAGAGGATAAACAATTTTATGAACATAGGGGAATTAATATGGAAAGTATTGTGCGTGCGGCTGTTGTGGATTTAAAGGCAGGTGCATTTGTGCAGGGGGGAAGCACTATAACACAGCAGCTGGCAAAGAATCTGTGTTTTTCTTCCGAAAAGAAAATAGAGCGTAAAATTGGGGAGCTTTTTGTAGTAAACAGACTGGAAAAAGAGTATACGAAGGATGAGATTTTAGAGATGTATTGTAATATTATCTATTTTGGGGAAAACTGTTATGGGGTGCAGGCAGCAGCAGTGAATTACTTCGGAGTAAATGCTTCCGAATTGGATGAAAAACAGGCACTTAGCCTTGTGTTTACAATAAAGTGTCCGAATAATAATAATCCAAATGTATATACAAAAGAGGACGAAGCAGCATAATGTTATTTTTATAATAGAATTGTGACAGAGTTTGTGATATGATGATGAAAAATCCCAGCCTGAATGGTCGTTTTCAAAATGGGAAAAAGGAGATATTTATGGAAGGCAGAACCGTAGACTTTTCAAGAACAGAGAAAATGCATGTAGTCCATCCGAAGGATTTGAATGGAGCCGGACGGCTGTTTGGGGGAGCTCTGTTGCAGATGATAGATGAACTGGCCGGTATTGTTGCAAAAAGACATTGCCAGACCGCCAATGTTACTACTGCTGCAATTGATAATCTGAATTTTAAGGCAGGAGCATATGTAAATGACCTGCTGGTATTAATCGGGTATGTTACCTATACCGGAAATACTTCAATGGAGGTCAGGATAGATACCTATATCGAGGATATGGAAGGTATGCGGCGGCCTATTAATCGCGCCTATTTTGTCATGGTGGCGATGGGGAAGAATAACCGTCCGGTTCCGGTTCCTCCATTGATTGTAGAGACAGAAAGCCAGAAAGCAGAATGGGAAGGGGCAGTTTTGCGCAAACAAAACCGGCTGGAGCGGCGCCGGGAAGGATATTAGTGTTTATAATAACAGGATTAGGTAATTGCGAAACTCATTTTTTGAAAGCCTGCGTTGTACAAATATAACAAATATGCTTTTCGGACCGTTTACACTTGATTGAGAACGTAGCAGTGCTAAGCTCGAAAACACCTCGCTAATCACTGACGATCTCAAATGTCCTACAAACATAAATTTGTTATATTTGCACAACTCACATTTTGAAATAAAGAGTTTCGCAATTATCTAAATAACAGGATAGGTATAAGGAGAGGAAAATGGGACGGTCAGATTATGACAGGAAATTTTATCAAATGATAGAGGATATAAGGTCTTCACTTAGGCGCAACAAACTGGTTATATTTGTGGGAGCCGGCGTTTCAAAAAATTCAAATGTTCCAACTTGGGGGCAAATGGTCAGGGTGTTTGCAGAAAAGATTGGTTATCCTGTGGAACGTCTGTCTACAAATGAATATATCCGCATCCCCCAGTATTATTATGGAATGGACGACAGTGATGGACACAAGGAGTATTATGAGACATTGAGGGAAATTATTTCTCCTGATGCAGTGCCTAATATATTAAATGAACTGATTGCAAGTATTCATCCAAAGCACATTGTTACCACCAACTATGACAAACTCATGGACCAGGTGGTGTCAGATTATGCAATTATCCGGCAGGATAAAGATTTGTTCCAGGCAGAGGCAGAACACTATCTGATTAAAATGCATGGAGACATTGATAACATAAAGGATATTGTATTTAAGGAAACGGATTATCTGCAATATTCAGAGACACATCGGCTTATGGAAACATTTCTAAAATCCCTGTTGATTGACCATATATTCTTATTTGTAGGATATTCTTTGAATGACTATAATCTGAATACCTTTACCAGTTGGATTGATTTTATTGCAAAAGAGATGAATGTAAAGGAAGATATGCACAAGAATTTTTTCCTGTCCAGCAGTAATCATGCAAGTAAACGGTATCTTCACCGGTATTATGAGGACAGGGGATTACAGGTAATTGACATATACGATTTGCCGGAGGAGATAAACCAGCGTGCCCGGGAAATACCTCTGGAGGAGGAATTGGGACAGAAAGCGTATGCAGTGCTGGAGCTTCTGACGGATGAGGCTATAGTATGGTAAATAGAAATCTTGTCAAAGTAAAAGCAACAAATCCGCCAACCCTTGATTTAACTGGGATTGGCGGATTTCTTTTCGTTTTTGTAATAAGCAGATAAGGGGAGTCGAACCCCCCTTTCCAGCTTGGGAAGCTAGCGTTCTACCGATGAACCATATCTGCAAATAACAACATTATTATAGAAGTTTTATTGAAATTTTGCAAGAGGAAAGAGAGAAAAAAATAAGACTGCTGGCTATATTTTTTGATTTAAAATGTTTACAAATAAACCATAATAACAAATAACTATTGAATTTTTAACAAAATTCGTTTATATATTTCAATATAATATGCAGTATCCAGTTGTTATAATATGAGGAAAACAGGAGTAATGTATTATGTCAAAGAAACAAGAATTCCTGACAGAAATGAGCCATGAAATCCGTACCCCGTTAAACAGTCTTGTTGGATTGAATCAGTTAATGCGGTATGATATGGAAGACAGGGAAGCGCTGGAAAAATACATACAGGAATCCCAGGAAATATTGGATTACCTGGTATTGCTGACAGATAATATGTTAGATATGGCGAAGCTTGAACAGGATAATATGGTTTTAGAAAAAGTGCCTCTGTCTTTGGAACAGACATTTCGCACTGTTGGACTTGTCATGAGAGGACGTGTATTGGCGAAAAATATTGATTATCAGATTCGGGCAGATTGGAAAAGCCCTTGCATTATAGGGGATGCGGTACGCATAAAACAGGTTTTGGTGAACATTGTTGAAAATGCAGTGAAATTTACTCCGGAAAATGGGAAAATACAGATTGACGTAACACAGGAAATGACAGAAAACCAGATGGTAACCACAACTTTCCGAATTACAGATAACGGATATGGAATGGGGGAGGATTTTATAGAGCATATTTTTGATTCCTATGCGCAGGAGAAGCGGAATACAAAGGATAATATGCATGGAACAGGGCTTGGGATGGCAATTAGCTACAATTTGATGAGAAAAATGGGCGGTGATATCCAGGTCTCCAGCAAGTTGGGAGAGGGAAGCTGTTTTACGGTTATTCTGCCTGCACAGATATGTGAAGAAGGACAGGAGGTTTCATTTTGTGATGGGACTGAAGCGATAGAAGCTGAATTGGAGAAACAAAATGTTCTAGTGGCGGAGGATGACCGGCTGAATGCGGAAATTTTGATGGAAATTCTAAGAAAGGGAGGATATCATGTGTCATGGGCAGAAAACGGAGAGGAGGTTTTGGAAAGGTTTCAAAGTTCGAAACCCGGTGAAATAGATATTATTTTAATGGACCTTAAAATGCCGGTGATGAACGGATACGAGACGGCAAAAGCAATCCGGTCATTGAAAAGGGAGGATGCAGGCAGCGTCCGTATTTATGCATGTACGGCAGGTGCATATGAGGCAGATGAAGGAAAAGCAGAGGAATGCGGCATGAACGGATATGTGGCAAAGCCAATTCGTACACAGGCTTTGCTCAGGCTTCTGAACGGGCAAGCGTAATGGGAAGAGTTTTTTTTCCACAAAACGAATGTGTTTTCCTTGCGTTCACATTTTGGTGTATGGTATGATATTTAGCAGGTAAACAAACAGGAACATAGCCTGAATCAGACCCGGAAGGGTGACGGGTAATTTGCAGCGGAAGGACAGGTTAAAGCAGTGGGTGAATATCAGCATGTTACACAGCCATTTGAACCGGTTTATAATAAAGATTCAAGGATTCTGATTTTGGGAAGCTTTCCCTCTGTGAAGTCCAGAGAGATGGGGTTTTATTATGGACATCCCCAGAACCGGTTTTGGAAGGTTCTGTCGGGGATTTTGGAGGAAGAGACACCGCAGTCTGTAGAGGAAAAGAAAAGTATGCTCTTGAGGAAGCGGGTTGCCATCTATGATGTGATAGAGAGCTGTGACATTATCGGTTCCAGTGACAGCAGCATCCGGAATGTAGTGCCGGCAGATATAATGGGTATTGTTGAAAAATCCGATATAAAGGCAGTATTTGCAAACGGAAAGACATCGGCAAAGCTGTACCGGAAATACCAGGATGAGGAGATTGGTCTGCCAATAACGGAGCTTCCCTCTACCAGCCCGGCTAATGCGGCGTTTTCGCTGGAAAGACTCATGGGGATATGGAAACAGGAAGTACAGACATATTTATAACGGTATTTTTTGCTGAGTATGTTTGATATATTTGATATAAAAGGAGATTATGCAATGAATTGTTTACGAGTGCCACAGATTATGATGCCAAAGGAAGGGACGGACTTGTATAAATGGTCAGTTATCGCATGTGACCAGTATACCTCCCAGCCGGAATACTGGAAGGAAACGGAGGAGATAGTAGGAACTGCGGCGTCGGCCCTGCATCTGATTTTACCCGAGGTATATCTGGAGGAGGCGGATGAGGCAGAGAGGGTTGCGGAGATACACCAAACCATGGAGAAGTATCTGGCAGACGGAACATTGCAGCAGCAGCCAAGGGGATTTATGCTGGTGGAACGCAGCTTTGGGAAAAAATATTCCAGGTGTGGGCTGGTGGTTGAGATTGATTTGGAAGCATATGAATACAAGAAAGGGGCACATTCTCTGGTGCGGCCTACGGAGATGACTGTGGAGGAGCGGATTCCACCCCGGCTTCGCGTGAGACAGAAGGCGGCAGTGGAGCTGCCACATATTATGCTGTTAATTGACGACCCGGATTGTACGGTTATTGAGCCGTTGATGGCAGCAAAAAACCGGTATCAGCAAATCTATGATACCGAATTAATGCAAAAAGGCGGGCACATTTCAGGCTGGCTTATTCCAGAGGGCAAAATTACAGATGATATTATGCTGAAGATTGAACAGCTTGCAGAGCCGGAGATATTTCGTGAAAGATATCATTTAAAGGAGGATTATCCCCTTCTCAATTTTGCAGTGGGAGACGGTAACCATTCCATGGCGACAGCCAAGGCGGCATGGGAAAACATAAAAAAGGATTTAACGGAGGAAGAAAAGAAGAATCATCCTGCAAGATTTTGTCTCTGTGAGGTTGTCAATATACAGGATAAAAGTTTGGAGATAGAACCGATTCACAGGGTGGTTTTCAATGTTGATGAGGAGGAGTTGCTCTGTGCAGCAGGAAAATATTATGAGGAACAGGGATGCCGGCTCATAATTGCAGATGAAACGCAACTGGAAGAAGCAGGCGGTCAGGCAAAGCCGGATGTAAAAGGTGACGTAATACATAGCTTTACGCTTTGCAGTGCGAGAGGACGGAAAATCTTAAAGGTGCTGAATTCTAAGTGGGGAATTGCTGTGGCAGCCCTTCAGTCATTTTTGGACGATTTTCTGGCTTCCCACAGCGAAAGCAGAATTGATTATATTCATGGAATGGATGTAGTGGAACAGCTTGGAATGAAAGAGGGGAATGTGGGAATTTTTCTTCCGGAGGTCTTAAAGGAAGATTTGTTTATCGGCGTAATAAAGGATGGAGTTTTGCCGAGAAAGACCTTTTCCATGGGTGAGGCGAATGAGAAGCGTTACTATATGGAGTGTAAGAAGATATGTAAATAATGTAAAAAAGGATGCTGGTGTGATACCAATAGGAATCATGCCGGCATTTTATATTTTTTACTGAATAAATCAGATAATGGAATGAAATAATCAGAAAATAATGCAAAAACAACTTTAAATTTCAGACGGAAAATGGTATACTGGAAACATCAAGAGGAGCCATAGGGAGTCCGACAGAAAGAGGGTAGATATTATGGGTAAGCAGATTATTATTTCGGTTGGCAGGGAATTTGGCAGTGGCGGTCATGAGATTGCAGAATGTCTGGCAAAGCATTATAATATTCCGCTTTATGACAAAGAGATTTTTGATCATGTGGAGGAAAAGGGTTCCATTAGTGCAGAGGTGGCAAAGTACTTTGACGAGAAACCGGTGAATCCGATTTTTTATCCGGTGGCTATGGATGGAAGCTATCTGCCATTGGAACAGACGGTTGCAAACCATATCTTTGATTTTATCCGTGCAAAGGGAGACAAGGAAAAAGAATCCTTTGTCATTGTGGGAAGATGTGCAGAATATGTTCTTCGGGATAATCCTAATTTAATCAGTATTTTTATTCTTGGTGACAAGGAAGTAAAAAAGCAGCGCGTTATGGAAAAGTATGAGCTGGATGAAAAGGCTGCATATAACAAAATGAAAAAAGCAGATAAAATGAGAAAAACATATCATAATTTTTATGCGGATGGTAAGTGGGGGGATTCCAGAAACTATGATATCTGTATCAACAGTTCCACTCTAGGAATAGATAATACCCTGGATACCCTGATTGCTTATATTGATGCAGCGATGAAATGATTTGTGTTCTACATACTTTACAGGTAGATGCCATTGTATCTGAGGGGTTCCTGGCTTAAGGATGTCTGTAAGGGATACCCCTTATATAAATATTATATTAATGGAGGTGTTTTATGGTAAACAGATTTGTATTGAATGAGACAAGTTACCATGGGGCTGGTGCAATCAGTGCCATTGCAGATGAGATTTTAGGAAGAGGATTTGCGAAAGCATTTGTATGCTCGGATCCGGATTTGATTAAGTTCGGAGTTACAAAAAAGGTAACAGATGTACTGGATAAGGCGTCTATTGCATATGAGATTTACTCAAATATCAAGCCAAATCCAACCATTGAAAATGTACAGACAGGTGTAGCAGCATTTAAGGATTCTGGTGCGGATTGTATTGTTGCCATTGGTGGTGGCTCTTCCATGGATACGGCAAAGGCAATTGGTATTATCATTAAGAACCCGGAATTTGCAGATGTGAGAAGCTTAGAGGGTGTTGCGCCTACCAAAAATAAATGTGTTCC
>ULOF01020998.1_pt1 | contig 11452 bp, 6 predicted proteins | sample 1952371 | NCBI WGS metagenome assembly ULOF01 (sample SAMEA4835597, study PRJEB28245) | human gut metagenome | biome: gut microbiome; material: fecal sample | place: Denmark | collected 2008 | reverse complement strand
CGTTGTCGTCAAGAAGCAAAACGGAGATTCATCTGTTAATAATCCGTTCGTATAATAAAATTCATTCCAATCATCATTTACATAAGCAATAGCACCTATAGTAGCTTCAAAATCAATCCGTTCTCCGATTGCATAAGCTTCTTGTGTTAAAATCTCACCGGTCACATCACTTTCATACTGATATGTAAAATCCGGAATCATTCCCGGTAAAATATTACCTGTTGAAAAATTATAATCTTCTATATCTTTAGATTCAATGGTCAAATCCGTAAAATGAACTTTTTCCCCTACCTGATATATGGTTTCTGCATCTTTACACGGTAAAAATAAAATAATTTCCTTACCCTCATTAATCTGCTCCAAATCAATAGCACCATCTATAATATAATCTTGTGAAAATTTCTCCGAAATACATTGAGGGGATACTGCCGATATTGGAATATTAAATAAATTGCCATACTCTTCCATGGAATACCCATGCTCTTTTTGTGTCTTCTCAATCAATTCTTCAAATCCGGACAATGTTTCCTCTGAATTCCACATTAAAGATTCCTGATTTAATAACTGCTTTTTTTCTTCCTTTTCCTCCAGCAGCTTTATACTCTTTATCTCGATACAGCCTTGTACCTCTTTCACCTCCGGACTTTCCATCAAAGCCACATATTCATCTGGTGTTATTCCCCTGTTTCGACGATTTAAACAGGCCACCTCATAATTTCCCTTTGAGAAATTTTTACTTGACAAATATTCCATATCTTTCAATCCAAGCATTTCCAGCTCTGCATTGCAAGCTTCTACACTACTCTTATAATCACCATACAAATATAAAGAACCAAAAAAAAGAATTGCATAGGTACAAATAACTACCACCATCACCGCACTTCGTTGAAAAATGCTAAACTGTATCGCATGTGAAATATACTGATTTATATTTTTGCTAATCCGTCTTTTTTTTGTCAGCGAGTTAGAAGAAATTGTCTGCACCGCATCTAGTGGAGAAGGCGCTTTCGTAGAAACTAATACAAACACGACAGCAATTAAAGCAATTTGTCCTGTCAAAACAAGAGAATATCGGTAAGGATTAATGGAGACTGCTTCTACAATTTCGTTTACCGCCATCCCGGAAAGGGGTTTCGTCCCATCTACTAATGTCTGTATCCAATAAATAATTTTATAAAAAACGATTCCACCTGCAAGTCCAATCAGAGCAGATACTGACAGCAAAATTGCCAATTCAATCAACAACATGATAAAAATCTGTTTTTGGGAAAATCCCAAAAGCGAATACATATGAAAGGATTTCATCCGTTCTCTTATCACATTTTTTAAGGAAAAATAGATAAACAAAATGGCAAATACAGAGATAACCAATGAAAATGCGGGGATTAAAATTGCCGACTCAAAGGCTCTTGGTACGGACTGCATCATCTCCTGTACCTCACTCTGTGATGTTTCCACTGCATTGGTAATAAAAGATTGATCCGTTCCCGTTCTTCCCCATGAATCATAATAAATATAGTCTTTCTGATTTAAATACTCATACAGCTTATCTATATCCACATCCTGCTTTTCTAAAGCAACCACACAGCATATACTCTTTGCCAGGCTCTGTCCAACAAAAATTTCCGGATATATAAAATCTGTGTCCTCTTCTGAATCCCACCACCTGTTTATGGAATCTAAAATTCCACATACGACCCATTCCTTCTCTTCCATTTTCCCATCTATCATAACATTTGCAGTTATCCTGCTTCCCAATTTTACAGGAACACCCAACGCACGAAGTACATTGGAAGATGCCGCAATTTCTGTTTCGTTTTGAGGATAATGCCCTTCTCGACAGTTTTGATGATATAATTGAATCCCCTCGTCATCTGTACTAACTAACTGATATGTCTCATCACCTACTACAATACTCCCTTCATCCCAAAGTACACCTATAGATGAGAAATAGTGACTGGCCTGAAGATTTTTACACATTGTTAAAGACATATGCGAAAACACAAAATTATAATTACCTGCTTCATTTAGTCCCATTTCATATTCCGTTGCCAGTGAACTTCGCATTAGCAGCAAAGCATTCGTTAAAATCATTACACTTATCACAACCGCAAAGCACACCAGCAGACATTGTTTTTTATAATACCAAAAAAATCGATGTGAAAGTTTATACATAATATATCCCCTTACTTAAAACACCTGCAGTTTCTTGTCACTGCAGGTGCCAACCTCAAAAACATTAAATTATCTGTTAATAAATTTGTTCCTACTTAATATGAATAGTAACCACTAATCTGGCCAGAAACCTTACCAGAAACTGCACGAACCTGAACGGTATGTGTTTTTCCCTTTGTCATTGCCGCAGATATATATTGTGCCTGTGTCTGATATGGAAATGTTCCTTCTGCCAGTGTTGACCCATCTCTACGGATTCTTAACTTTGCCGATGTTGTTGTTGTTGGTCTTGTCCTAACGTAAACGGTTGCACCATTGGCATCAGGAATGAAAGAAGTTCCAAATGTATAGGTCGTTCCAATATTCGAATATGACACCGGAACAATCGATACACTTGTTGCAAACGCTATAATTGACAAATTCATTATCAGCATTATTCCCAATACTATTATAAGTGCCTTTTTTCTTCTAATCATAGAATATTCCTCCTTATCCAATTCTTTTTAAATATTATTATGATTTATTTATTTTATCATTTAGGTTGTTTTTTGTCAATTAAAAAATACACTAAATAGTTAATATAGGCAATAAATAATTCCCAGAATAATGAACTGATTTCTCAAAAGAAGGATTTACCCTTTGGGAATTAATTCAATATTCTGGGAATTGTCTTTTTTCCTTATGCTATTTTGCTATGCTCTAAGCTCTATTCCCATCTGTTTTAATGCATCAAGCACCTTATCTACTGCCTTATCAACCTCAGCAGATTCCAGATTTCTGTCCTTTGCACGGAAAATTAATGAAAATGCTACCGATTTTTTGCCCTCACCTACTTGTTCGCCCTCATATACGTCGAACAGCTCACAGCTTTCCAAAATCTTTCCTGCATTTTTCTTAATGACATGCTCAATCTGTCCGACAAAGAGACTCTTATCCATTACCATGGATAAATCTCTGGTACTTGCAGGGAACTTGGCAATTCCCTCATATTTGCGGTCAAAGCTTGCCAGCATTGTAAGTACTTCCATATTCAGTACTGCCACATATGCCTCGGTCTTTAAATTATAATTATCTCCCACTTCCGGATGAATCTGACCGATGATTCCAATATCCAGCTTGCCTTTCTTAAGGTAAGCCTGACGTCCCGGATGCAGATATGGAATTTCACCTGTCGGCTCGCATTCAATTCCTGGAATTCCAAGCTTTTCAAAGATTTCCTCCACAACGCCTTTCATGGTGAAGAAGTCTCCTTCCCCATACATGCCCAAGGTCAGCCGCATTTTCTCCTCTGGAAGCTCTGTAAGAGGTAACGCTTTCGGAAGGTAAATATTACCAAGCTCATAAAGTCTTGCGGTCTTATTTCTTCTGTTATAATTGGTTGCAAGAGAGGTCAGCATACCATTTAAGGATACCGTTCTCATAATGGAGAAATCCTCTCCCAATGGATTGGAAATCACAATCGCCTGACGCTCCTTTGCATCCTCCGGCAACAATAATTTATCAAATACCTTCGGGCTTTCAAAGGAATAGGTCATTCCACCGGAAAATCCGTTCCGCTCACAAATTTCTCTTGCCACATCATCCACTCTCTGATTAAATGGCTTCTTACCAACCGTCGCCTCACCCTTTGGAAGGGAAACCGGAATATTATCATAGCCATAAAATCTTGCCACTTCCTCTGCCAAATCTGCCATACAGCCTAAATCCTGACGGAAAGTAGGAATCGTCAATGTGTTATCTGCCTCATTATATACTAAGTCGAGTCTCTTAAAGTAGTCTAACATATCCCCTCGGGAAATATCCGTTCCAAGCAATGCATTATAACGCTCCGGCTCAAATGGCAGAACCTTTTCCGTTACAGGATTTGGATATACATCCACAATACCGCCCACAACCTCGCCACAGCCCATTTCCTCTACCAGCTGGCAGGCTCTGTTAATTGCCTCGAATGTGGTATTCGGGTCAAGTCCTTTTGTAAACTTGAAAGAGGCATCTGTCTGTAAGCCAATCCGCTTAGAAGCCAGACGAATATTGGTACCGTCAAAGCAGGCAGCCTCAAATAGTACCGTCTTTACCTCCTCTGTAATCATGGAATTCTCACCACCCATGATTCCTGCAATACCAACTTCTTTTTCACCATCGCAAATCATTAACACACCTGAGTCCAGCTTGCGCTCCTGTCCATCCAATGTGGTAAAGGTATCACCGTCTGCTGCACGTTTTACGATAATCTCATGCTTTGCAATAGTATCTAAATCATAGGCATGCATTGGCTGTCCATATTCTTCCATAATATAATTTGTGATATCTACCAGGTTATTGATAGAACGGATTCCCATTGCCTTTAGTCTGTCCTGCATCCACTTTGGAGAAGGGCCGATTTTGATGTTTTCTACCACCCTTGCACAATAGCGGGTACATAAGTCATTATCCTCTACCGTAACCTTGATAAAATCATTTACATTCTTATCATTGGCTTTCACTGTTACGACTGGTGGATAAAACGGCTTATTGAAGGTTGCCGCTGCCTCCCTTGCCATACCAATCATAGAAAAGCAGTCTACACGGTTTGAAGTAATCTCATACTCTACTACTGTATCGTCTAAACCCAATGCCTTTACTGCATCATCCCCCGGCTTAACGCCAGACTCTGGAAGAAATACATACACGCCATCCTCCGGTGCTTCCGGATAAAAATCTCTAGAAGAACCCAGTTCCTCAATACCGCACATCATTCCATTACTCTCTACACCACGGAGCTTGCCCTTCTTAATCTTAATGCCATCTGGATATTCTGTATCATCACCGTGTGCAGCCGCTACCTTGCCACCGTCTAATACAACCGGAATGCTGTCACCTTCTTTTACGTTCTTTGCACCCGTCACAATCTGAATCTTCTCTGTGCCGATGTCTACCTGACAGACGACCAGCTTATCCGCATCCGGATGTCTTTCAATACTTTCGATTTTACCTACTACAATATTCTCTAAATTCTTGTCCTTTTTTTCATAACCTTCTACATGAGAACCAGACAATGTCATTTTGTCTACAAATTCCTGTACGTCCACATCTAAATCCGGAACATACGCTTTTAACCATGATATTGGTGTATTCATAATTTTTTATTTCCTTTCTATTTTTATAATCATTTCGCAATGCAAAGCTCACAACCTCCGGTTCCTCGCTTTCCGTGCTTCGCACTATACATCAAGATATTTCAACAACCGTTTGTAAGCAAGCTTACACGGTTGTCAAAAATCTTGATGTGCATTGCTCGGCTTCGCTAAAATTGATTTAAGAATCTTACGTCATTTTCATAGAGAAGACGCATATCATCAATCTCATACTTAAGCAGTGTTACACGCTCTAATCCGATGCCAAATGCAAAGCCCTGGTATTCCTTTGAATCAATACCACACATATCTAATACATTTGGATGAACCATACCGCACCCAAGAATCTCAATCCACCCACTACCTTTACACATACGACATCCTTTACCACCACATTTAAAGCATGTTATGTCAACCTCTGCTGACGGCTCTGTAAATGGAAAATGATGCGGTCTGAATTTAACCTTTGTTTTCTCTCCAAAGAACTCCTTTGCAAACTGCTCTAAGGTTCCCTTCAAATCTGCCATAGTAATGTTTTTATCAATAACCAGCCCCTCCAGCTGATGGAAGGATGGGGAATGGGTTGCATCCACCTCATCGGCACGGAATACTCGTCCCGGTGAAATCATACGGATTGGAAGCTTTCCCTGCTCCATAACTCTCGCCTGTACTGGTGAGGTCTGGGTTCTGAGTAAAATATCCTTTGTAATATAGAAGGTATCCTGCTCATCCTTCGCTGGATGGTTTGCCGGAATATTTAACAATTCAAAATTGTAACGGTCATACTCTACTTCAGGTCCGTCCACCACTTCATAACCCATACCGATAAATACGCGTTCCAAATCCTCCAAGGCTATCTGATTCGGATGTCTGTGTCCACGCATGTTCTTCTTACCCGGCAGAGTAACATCAATGGTTTCCCGTTTCATTTTTTCTGTGCGGAGAAGCCTTGCTATCCTTGTCTTTTCTTCCTCTAACTTCTCTTCAATCGCTGTTCTGGCCTCATTTACCATCTGACCTACCATGGGTCTTTCTTCCGCCGGAACATCCTTCATTCCTTTTAAGACAGCAGTCAGCTCGCCTTTTTTACCTAGAACTGCAACCTTAATCTCATTAAGGCTGTCCAAGTCTTTTGCACTGTCAATTTTCGCAAGTGCCTCTGCTTTAATTGCCTCTAATTTTTCTTTCATCATATATCTCCTTTTTAATTATTTACTTTTTTGTCGCGGCTTTCGCCTCTCCGCCATGCACCTCGATTCCGCTTGCTCTGCATACCTTCCCACTAAGGCTCAACCCCGTTTCGCCAAGTGTCCAGGCATCGCTTCATCTGCACAGCATACCTTTGAACTAGCTTCTCTTCGTTCAGCAAGTTCTCAGGCATCGGTCGTGGCTTTCGCCTCTCCGCCATGCACCTCGATTCCGCTCCGCTTCATCTCGGTCGTGGCTTTCGCCACATGTTAGGGAATAAATATATGGCTATTTGTGAGCAAGCTCCCAATGGCCATATATTTATTCCCTAACGCATGGCTCAATGCTTACACGCAAAAAAGTTCGCCCCTAAAAGGGACGAACTTGCTCGCGGTACCACCCTGATTCCAAGATATATTGAAATACGCCTAAAGCTATTGCTCCATATCTCAGCTCTCATCATGTGTTAACGTTCATGACCCGCCAAATCCTACCATTATTTTGAAAACAATCTATTTGAAACTTCAGATTTGAAACTCCGGTGTGAAATTCAAGTAATATAGGAACTAAAGGAAACTTCCAGCCGATGATTTCCTCTCTCTGATAGACAACATCACTCTTTTGCACCATCACAGCATTTTATTATAACTATGCTTTATTGTAACATTTTTTTTACCTGTGTCAAGTATCCTTTTGACAATAAATAATTAATCACTGCACCAATAAACAAAGAATACATACAAAAATACAGCCACAGCATAGCGATTACGATTCCTGCAAGGGAACCATACATAAACGAAAAATTCGGAAAGTATTCAATATATAACACCACCACTCTCGAGATAACCAGCCATGCCACGGAAGAAAAAGCTGCACCCGGCATCTGGGACTTAATCCGCTTCCCCAAATTCACTTTTTCCTCTTTCCCCATTGGAAGCCCAAAACCTCCAGGCAATATCACAAACATCATTAAAATAAAACCATAAAACAACAGCCATCCCATTACATACCGTATAAATAAAAAAATATTTTTAAGACCTGATTCAAGTTCAAACGCATCATGAATATATAACTTATAATAATGACTGACTGTCACATATGCAGACATGACAACCGCAAACATAACAATCAGCAAAATCGTATATACAATAGCAATGGCCCTTGACTTTATAAAATTGTTTTCCTGGCGAATCTGATACATGCTGTTAAATCCATCCATCAATGCCGCAATCCCCTTTGATGCCGACCAGAGAATCGCAACTGCTGACACAGAAATAACTGTTTTTCCGGCTCTGCTATACAAATCCTCAATAATATCCTTTACATAAGTGGTAAAATCATCCGGTATAACCCTCATCAGAACATCTAACACATCCTGCTGGGTAAATGGCAGATACGTGGTAACTGCTAAAATTAAAGATATTATAGGAACTACCGACAGCAAAATAAAAAATGCCGCCTGGGCTGCACATGCTGCTGTATAACTGTCACTGACTTTTTCCCCAAACTTATAAACAAAATTGGCAAATAATTTTATTTTTCCAAACTTACTGTTTTCCTGATTTTTCATCTTAACCATTCCATCTATCCTGCTCTTCCTGCCAGACTATTTATTTTCCCAACAACTCATACATATCCTTTAACTCCACTGCAGTATAGTAATGTGCAATAATATCACTGGCAAGATAACCAAGCTTTGCCATATCATTGGCACCGTTCTGGCTTAAGCCCACCCCATGACCAAAACCTCCACCATAAATTGTAAATCCATTTGTACAGTCTACATAAAAATAAGCACTCGGCAATGTGAGCCAGCCTTCCACCGTAGAACCATCCTGCTTACGAATTGCCACCCGCTCCGGACAGAGTAATGCCCTGGCATTACTCTGCCCCTTCACGAGAATTGTCTCAGCCGTTCCTATAATTACCATCTCTTCAATAATCCCGCTGGCACCTCTTTTTGTAATCTCAATATTTTCAACCTCACCGATACTGCTAATATCCTTTTTTTCATATTCTCCTTTGGAATTCATCGCCAGAAGATTTTCCGGCATCGCCTTAATCCGGTCATATAAATGCGCATTAATTGCCTCCGTCAACTGTTCCTTTGTAAAAGTAACACTCCACCGGAAAAATGGTTCCTCCTCCTCAATAAATCCGGTTCCCAGATTTCCATCTATAAAGGAACGGAAACTATCCTCATTGTCAAGAGAGGCTATATCATTTAACTCTGTTTCCATTGTGTCCAGCAGATATGGCTCCGGATTACCACCCCATACCACACTATTATTGCTTGTCGTGCCACAGGAGGTAGAGAAGAAAAATGCCTCAATCACTTCATTATCGTAACACGGAACCACCCCATATGTATCATCTACAGCAAAGACCGCACGTTCATCCTCCTGCACATTATTGTATACCTGACTGGATATACTATCATCCAAATGCGCTCCGTATTTCGCATAATTGTCGCTTTCCATCTGGCGGTACGCATATGCCCTGGCACAGATTGCCTGTGCTTTCAATGCTTCCGTTTCATAGGATACCGGCATTTCACTGGGAATCACCCCATATAAATATTCCTCCACCGGAAGCTCATTTACCACCAGCACACCCTTATCATCCTTCGTGAGCTCGAGAGTTCCACGGTAAGCCGGATGCCCGCTCTGTCGTTTAATTGAGGAAATCGTAATCCGTCCCCCTTCCTCCTTGGATACAATTTGAGCACTTCCGCCAGCCAGCTCTTCACTTCCGTTCCGGAACTGGATTTTATCCTTTGCCTTATACTCCTTCACCACATCCCCATAGGATATGGTAAAATCCGTATCTGAAGTCACCGTCACCTCATCATGATAATAATTTGTATAATCACTGTTACTAATCAGCACTCTGATATTCTTCGCATAAATATCTTCTGTAATCAGAGCTGCTTCCACCTGATTATCCTTTATGTACAGAGAAACTTTATCATAACCAATCAAAGTTCCGGCAGACTTTGAAGCTTTAAAGGTTCCATTAATTTTATATACATTAAATGCGTTTGAAAGATATAATGGCTCCTCATAGCCCTCCACCGTGACGTTCCCCTCCGAATAGGCAGTAACCTTTGTTTCCGTCAGTTCTCCTGAATGGTCGGTTATCCCGGTAACGCCTTTATTGGTAATTTTAATATCACACAGGCATTCCTTCATGTCCCCGCTTAATTCAGCCTTTCCAGCAACTGGAAATTTCTGTACACCTCCATCCACATAGGCAAAAAGTACCTGCTTTCCATCCTCCTCCGTCACCTTAGAGGCATACGCATTCTGGATAATAATTTCCTCTGAAGCCTCGCCCAGGCAGAGAATAATCTCATTATTTGACACATATAATTTTACAACCTTCCCGACATATGCACTATCCAGTCCATAATCCTTTTCCATATAGTAATCACCGTTACTGGTGCTTACCACCTCATAAAGCACTCCGTCAATCTCTTTGTCGTTGGCATTGTCAATATCATATATGTAAAGATTCAAACTACTTAAACGGTCTAATTCCAGCTCCTGCACCAGGGAATCATACAAGCTCTCAAACTGCTTTCTTGTCAACGGAATAAAGCCTGGCACATGCTCCAAAGCTACATCTACCTTGTCAAAGGAAACTTCTGCATCCCTCAAAAGCTTTCTGGCAGATTTCACAGTAAAGGAGGAGCCTAAACGGTCTGTATACTCATAATCGCTGATTCCTAAATAGCTGATTAAACGGTTTGCCTCTGTATTGGACATCACACCGTCTCCAACTTTTTCATAAAAAACCGTCTTTATTACCACTCCGCCTGCAACTCCTATTATAACAAGAAGCAGCAATACAATGATAACGCTTATTCTTTTCTTTTTCTTACTGCCTGTTTTCTGTCCCTTCATTCCTGTCTCCTTTAACCTAAAACATAAATCATAAAGAAAGCAGCAATCAGACTAAAGCCGAAGCTTGCATCGTCCAATGCTGCTTTGTTCTTCTTTTGTTCTTATGTAAAATCTTTGGTACCCTATCAATCCTTTGTAATATTATCCTATGTGACTTAGAATCTTCAGTACTTCTCTATTCTTAAGTAGAACAACCGGAAATGCCGTTTCCTGCATTTTGAGTCCTAGCCAAGCTAGGTGGGCTACCTCACATAAGAATCTGTCTTCCAGTCTGAGCCGGCCTGACATCCGCTTATAAATATCGGTTCCCCATAAAAATAAATGTAGGTTCAAAATTACAAGAGTTGTCGTGCACCCCAGAAGTTCTACTTTATTAACTTTCCTAAAATCTAAATAAATTATACAATAAATAATATAAAAATACAAGAAAATATTCCTTGAATTTTCATATTATTTAACGTATCATAAATATACGGAAATTAATTCGAATAAAAGGAGAACATCCATGTCAAAGAAAAATGTGATTGTTGCCCAATCAGGCGGTCCAACCGTTGCCATCAATGCATCTTTAGCTGGAGTTGCCCAAGCTGCAATCCAAAGTGAAGCTTACGATATTGTCTATGGTTCCATCAACGGCATTCTCGGTATTTTAGAAAACCGTTTATTAAACCTGAATGAAAAAGCAGCTGCGATTCCTGATTTTATTAATACTCTGAAAATAAGTCCTGCCATGTATTTAGGCTCCTGCCGATACAGGCTTCCGGATTATGAGGATGATGATGCCACCTATGCTTTCATCTTTCACCAGTTTAAGAAATATAACATTGGTGCCTTTTTTTACATTGGCGGAAATGATTCCATGGATACGGTATTAAAACTCAGCCACTATGGCGAACAGATTGGAAGCGACATCCGCATTATCGGAATTCCCAAAACAGTGGACAACGACTTATGTGTCACCGACCACACTCCCGGATACGGCTCCGCTGCAAAATATGTGGCCGCTTCTATTTTAGAGGTAGCCCATGACACCTACATTTACAGTGTAAAAAGCGTGACTATTGTGGAGAT
>ULOF01049032.1_pt1 | contig 11469 bp, 10 predicted proteins | sample 1952371 | NCBI WGS metagenome assembly ULOF01 (sample SAMEA4835597, study PRJEB28245) | human gut metagenome | biome: gut microbiome; material: fecal sample | place: Denmark | collected 2008 | reverse complement strand
AAGATAAGCTGCTCTATCGGGCGATTAAGGCAGATAAGCTCAGCTCCATCATTTTCTATGGTCCACCGGGAACCGGCAAGACAACTCTGGCTATGGTGATTGCTAATACCACCAGTTCTGTTTTTACTTCTTTGAATGCAACCACCGCAGGAAAGAAGGATATGGAAGCAGTGGTTCAGGAGGCTAAGGATAATTACGGAATGTATCAGAAGAAAACTATATTGTTTGTGGATGAGATACACCGGTTTAATAAGGCACAGCAGGATTATCTGCTTCCCTTTGTGGAAGACGGGACAATTGTTTTGATAGGCGCCACTACAGAAAATCCATATTTTGAGGTGAATGGAGCCTTAATTTCCAGGTCCCATATTTTCCGGTTGGAATTATTGGAGAAAGAAGACATAAAAACTCTGATAAAGCGTGCAGTATATGATACGGAAAAGGGAATGGGTTCTTATCATGCAGAAATTGATGAAGAGGCGCTGGATTTTCTGGCAGATATGAGCGAAGGGGATGCCAGAAGTGCACTGAATGCCGTTGAACTGGGTGTTCTGACCACAAAACCGGGGGAAGATGGGAAAATTCACATTACACTTTCCGTGGCAGAGGAATGTATTCAGCGGAGGGCAGTGAAATATGATAAGGATGGTGACAACCATTATGATACGATTTCAGCCTTTATCAAGAGCATGCGGGGCTCTGACCCGGATGCGGCGGTTTACTATCTCGCAAAAATGTTGGAGGCCGGAGAAAGTGTGACATTTATTGCCAGACGGATTATGATATGTGCATGCGAGGATGTAGGGATAGCAGACCCCCAGGCGATACAGGTTGCAGTGGCGTGCGCCCAGGCTGTGGAGAGAATCGGTATGCCGGAAGCACAGCTGGTTTTAGCAAATGCAGCATTGTATGTGGCAGGAGCTCCAAAATCCAATGCGGTGACAAATGCAATTTTTGATGCGCTTGAAACGGTCAAAAACCGGAAGGCAGGTCCTGTTCCGCCTCACCTTTGCGATACACATTATAAAGGTGCAAAAGAGCTAGGATATACAGGGTATCTTTATCCCCATGATTATCCGGATAATTTTGTGAAACAGCAGTATCTGCCGGATGCGATTAAGGATGCAAGATTTTATCATCCTACAGAGAATGGATATGAGAAGCATGTAAAAGAACGACTGCAGGATTTATATGGGGAGGAATATTAGACTGTTATGAAGAGAGTAAGACAGATTGTGGCATGGCTCACAATTCTTGTAATTATCGGATTGATTATCGGTACCGTTATCTGTGCTGTAACAGGCAGTAAATATTTTTATGGAATGCTGTTTCTGGCATTGGCAGTACCGGTAGTATTGTGGGTATTTATGTGGTTTACGCATTTAATTCATGGGGATTCCGAGGTAATACCAGAGGAAGATTTAAAGAAGTCGGAGCAGGAAAAATAAAGGATACAGAAAAAGGGGAACGGAGCCAGTAAACTGGCTCCGTAAATAGGGGAGGATAAAGTATTATCGGATTCCCTAAGCTTAGAGAATCGTTTCCACAAAATCAACAGTTACCAGCTGATATCTGCTACCGGTTGATTTTGTGATATTTTAATTATGTCCCGTTTTCACACTTTTATACATGCAACTTGAAAAAAAGATTATGCTTTGCTATAATCTAGCTTGTTATATACCAAATGTATAACATAGAATTCATTATATTTTGTAAAAGGATGGTAAAAACAAATGAGTTTACTAAAAGATTGGCGCGAATATGCATATGGACAGATGGATGACAGAACGCCTCAGGGAAGACAGTTCTGGCTGAATTATTTTGGAGTAGAGCAGGGAATTTATAAGCAGCTGTTATCAAATCCGGATGAGGTTGTGAAAGGCACGGTGAAAGAACTGGCAGAAAAATATGACACTACAGTCCAGCTTATGACAGGATTTTTAGACGGTATTGATGACAGCCTGAAGACATCCAATAATCTGGAAGAGTTGGAAGAGGATACAGAGGTTTCTTTGGATTTTGATTTGGAGAGTCTCTACAGAAATATGGTGGGTTGTGATGCAAACTGGCTCTATGAGTTAGAGGAATGGAAAGAACTTATACCAGAGGATAGAAGAAAAGAGCTCTATAAAATTGAAAAGAGTTCCAAGACAGTTGTAAAGCCGCCTAAGATTGGAAGAAATGATCCATGTCCTTGTGGAAGTGGACGTAAATATAAGCAATGCTGTGGTAAGAATTAGCCAATCTGGAATTAAAAGTAGAACAGATAGAAAGAAACTGAAAATGAGGGAAAGTATGGGTAAAATAAGAACCAGATTTGCACCGAGCCCAACAGGAAGAATGCATGTGGGTAATTTGAGAACGGCATTATATGCCTATTTGGTAGCAAAGCATGAAAATGGAGATTTTATATTAAGAATAGAGGATACAGACCAGGAGAGATATCAGGAAGGTGCAGTAGATATTATTTACCGCACTATGAAGGGAACCGGTCTGATTCATGATGAGGGTCCCGATAAGGATGGCGGTGTCGGTCCCTATGTACAGAGTGAACGGCAGGAGCAGGGAATCTACCTTCAGTATGCAAAGGAATTAATTGATAAAGGAGAGGCATATTACTGTTTTTGTGACAAGGAGCGTCTTGATAACTTACAGGAAGAGGTTGTGGATGGAAAGTCTGTGCGCAGGTATGACAAACATTGTCTCCATCTGAGCAAGGAGGAGATAGAGGCAAAGCTGGCAGCTGGTCTTCCGTATGTTATCCGCCAGAATGTTCCGCTGGAGGGCGAGACCAGCTTTGAGGATGAGCTTTATGGAACGATAACGGTACCAAATCAGGAATTAGATGACATGATTCTGATTAAATCAGATGGATATCCTACCTATAATTTTGCAAATGTGGTGGATGATCATTTGATGGGAATTACACATGTGGTAAGGGGACAGGAATATTTATCTTCTTCACCAAAGTATAACCGTTTATATCAGGCATTTGGATGGGAGATTCCTGTATATATCCATTGTCCGACCATTACCAATGAAGAGCACCAGAAGCTGTCCAAGCGGAGTGGACATTCCTCCTATGAGGATTTACTAAATCAGGGCTTTTTAACAGAGGCAATCGTTAATTTTGTTGCGCTTCTTGGCTGGAGCCCGGAGGATAACCAGGAAATTTTTTCACTGGATGAGCTTGTTAAGGTGTTTGACTATCATCATATTTCCAAATCCCCAGCTGTCTTTGATATGGTAAAGCTGCGCTGGATGAATGGCGAATATCTTAAGAAGATGGATTTTGATAGATTTAAGGAAATGGCACTTCCGTACGTGAAGGAGATCATTACAAGGGATGTCAAAATTGATGAGATATTAGAGCTTGTTAAGACCCGTATTGAGGTTTTTCCGGATATTAAGGAGCATATTGACTTTTTTGAGGAGCTTCCGGATTATGATATAGCAATGTATACCCACAAAAAGATGAAGACGAACAGTGAAAATTCTCTGGAAATTCTACAGGAGGAATATGAGATTTTAAAGAATGTGGACGACTGGTCTGTGGACACTCTTCACGATACATTGATGGAGTATATAGCCAAAAAGGAGATTAAAAATGGAACCGGTTTATGGCCGGTGCGTACCGCTGTGTCCGGTAAGCAGATGACACCGGGCGGAGCCTTTGAGATTATGGATATTCTTGGAAAAGAAGAGTCTTTAAGGCGTATTCAAATTGGAATTGATAAGTTAGAAAAAGTAAAATGATATAACCCAGACAATTGCAAAACATTTACTTTGTGCTATGCGTATTGTGAATATACGACAACTTTGACAGGCTTTCGTTCCTAATGCTGTCGCAAAGTTGTGTATTTTACACAAACACATATCCACTTAATTGAGTTTCGCAATTGTCTATGTGAAACAGGACGAAAGGAGAAGGAATGCCGGATTTTAATGAGGGACAGGTGGCGGCAATTCAACATGTGAATGGTCCGATGCTGGCATTGGCAGGTCCTGGCTCGGGAAAAACAACTGCGATGGTATATCGCATAAAATATTTAATCGAAGAGGCTGGCATTTCATCCTCCAGGATTTTGGTAATTACCTTTACGAGGGCAAGTGCAAGAGAGATGGAAGAGCGGTTTCGGAAAATCATGAAAGGTTCTGAATGTCACTGTACATTTGGAACCTTTCATTCCATATTCTTTTCTATTCTGAAAATGGCATATGGCTATAGTGCTGGGAATATTCTACTGGAGGATGAAAAATATACCCTGATTCGTGATATCATCCGTGAAAAAAATCTAGAGTATGAAGATGAGGAAGAGCTGGTTACCGCAGTAATTAGAGAAATAGGCTTGATGAAGGGTGACATGGTTTCTCTGGAGCACTTTTATTCTGCATGTGTAGGAGGAGAAGTGTTCCGGGATATCTGCAGGGAATATGAAGCAAAGGTTACTTCTATGGGAAAACTGGATTTTGATGATATGATGGTATATTGCTATGAACTGTTAAGGGAAAGACCGGATATACTTAAGAATCTTCAGAAGCGTTATTCCCATATCCTGGTGGATGAATTTCAGGACATTAATAAAATTCAGTATGAGATTACAAAGCTACTGGCTGCGCCATCGGATAATCTGTTTATTGTGGGAGATGATGACCAGAGTATTTATGGATTCCGGGGAGCCAGACCGGAGATTATGCTGCATTTTAAAGAGGATTATCCCGATGCAGTGGAAACACTATTTGATATCAATTACCGCTGCAGCCGGAATATTACAGAGGGGGCTGTCCGGGTAATTGCCAACAACCAGATTCGTTTTGACAAGAAAATTGTAAGCAGCAGGGATTATGAAGAACCGGTGCATATACATCATATGCAGACACTTGCAGAAGAAAACAGTCATGTTGTAAGAATGCTGCAAAAATATGAAAAGGATGGGATTCCGTATTCGGAAATGGCAGTGATTTTGCGAACCAATGTACAGGCGCGTGGTATTGTAAATAAGCTGATGGAATATAACATACCATTTCAGGTTCGTGACAAAGTGCCCTGCATATATGACCATTTTACGGTAAAGAACATATTAGACTATATTCGTGCAGCAATGGGAATCAGAGAGCGGGCATTGTTTTTACGGATTCTCAATAAACCGAACCGCTACCTATCGCGGGAGCTTCTGACAGAGCCGGTGGTGAGCTTTGAAGCACTTAGGAAAATGGCAGAGGGGAAGGAATGGGCACTGGACAATATTGACCAGTTTGAGTATGAACTGAAGATTCTTGCGGGATTAAAGCCCTTTGCCGCAGTGAATTTTATAAGGAAAGCAATTGGTTATGACGGTTATCTGACAGAGTATGCAACGTACCGGCATCTGAATGCAGATGACTTATTTGGTACATTAGATGAGCTGCAGGAGCTGGCAAAGCAATATAAAACCTTTGGGGACTGGTTTGAGGGAATTGACAGATACCGGGAAGACCTTGCACAGCATATGAAGAAAAATGCAAAGGAAAAGCGCAGGGGTGTGACAGTAACTACAATGCACAGTGCCAAGGGGCTGGAATTTGACAGTGTTTTTTTATTGGAGGCAAATGAGGGTATGACGCCGTATAAAAAGGCTGTAAAGCCGGAGGAGATTGAAGAGGAACGCCGGATGTTCTATGTGGCAATGACAAGAGCGAAAAATCATTTGCATATCTATGAGGTGAAGGAGTATTACAACAAAGAGTTAGAGCCTTCCAGATTTTTGAATGAAGTATGTTTAAAAGAAGAGTTATCAACCAGTGGGGAGATGACATAGAAAATCCCAGGTTACATTAAAAGCCGGTTTAAATTTACCACTCCGGCGCCCTGCATGTTATAGGGAAGAAATGGAACGGTATAAGCCGCGTCCATCAGCCGGATTTTGGTCTGGTCATTGGTAAGGTATGGATATTTCTGTAATAGAAGTGCACAGGCACCGCTGATAAACGGAACAGACATGGAAGTGCCGTTTTTGATACTGTATCCGCCACCGGGTTTTGTACTTAGTATATGCAGACCCGGTGCGACCAGCTCCGGTTTGGTAATATACGGAAGCAGGGGGCCGGCAGAAGAGAAATGTCTGCCGTCATAGGAGCCGACGGTAATTACTTTTTTACAGCTTCCGGGCGATGTTATGGAATCCGGGGATGGTCCCTTGTTGCCAGCTGAACAGCAGACAGTGAGACCGGCTTCCCATAATTTGGACACCCATAAATTTAACCGGTTTTTTTCCTGCTTTAGCTCGGAATTGCTGCCACCGACTGATATATTGACAATACGGATATCATATTGCTCCTGATGGTCAAGCAGCCATTTTATGCCTTCAATGAAGGTATCCGTGCAGCCGTTTCCGTGCCGGTCTAGAACCTTTAGGCCAACTAAATTCACCCCTGGTGCAATTCCGGTGCGGGTGGAGGCGATAATGCCTGCCACATGAGTGCCATGGGTATAGTCATCATATGGAAATTTTTTGTTATTTACAAAGTCTTTAAAAGCAAGTATCCGGTGCATGTTCATATCAGGGTGAGGAGCCAGACCAGAGTCTAAGATGGCGACGGTTATATTTTTTCCTGTAATCCCTGTTTTATGAAATGAACCTGCTCCGGATATAATAGCTGGAATTTTAGGAGAAGCAGACAATCTTAAACACCTCAGCTCTTTACAAATACATATTTTCAGATTATAGTAATAGTATATGTGGAAGTTTAAAAATGGGTTATCCTGTTTTAGGGAACCTTTTGTCTATGTACTGGTAGAATTTTGAGGAGAGTATAATGTTAAAGAGAAGCATCAAAATGGAATTGGATTCCTTGTTGAATGAGCTGAAAATGAATCTGGAGAATAATTATAAGGATTTGGCACATGATGCGTTAAAAAAGCTGCATACCACTCTGGATGCGTATCATGACAATGGGAAGCTGAAGGACAGAGATTACAGCAAATATAAACAGATAGCGGATGATTATACTGCCCGGATGGCAGATTATCATCACTGATAGGAGGAAAGCGTGAAGATATGGAATAAAGTGACTGCCGCGGTGCTAGCAGTTTTTCTGGTAATTGGATTAAGTGGATGCACAACAGGCAGCAGTTCAAAAGACTTTAAGGATGAGGATAAAATAGCGGTTGTGACCACCATTTATCCCATGTATGACTTCGTGAAAAATATAGCTGGTGACAGGGCAGAGGTAATCAATCTGGTGCCTGCAGGAATGGAGCCCCATGATTTTGAGCTGTCTACCGGGGATATGCAGTTAATGGAACAGGCAGAGCTCTTTATCTACAATGGAGCAGGAATGGAGCATTTTGTGGACAAGACCTTGAAGAGCCTGACCAATGAAAAGCTTGTTGTTGTGGAGGCTGCAAAGGAGATTGCTACCTTTCAGTCGGAGGATGGAGAAACCGACCCGCATACATGGTTAAGTGTAGAAAATGCAATAGCAGAGGCTTTGGCAATTAAAGAAGCCCTTGTGAATATGGATAGTGAAAATGCCGATTATTATGAGTCAAATTATGTGACGTATAGAGAAAAGCTTGAGAAGCTTGATTCCAAGTACCGTGAGGAGTTAACGGGTCTCTCAAGGGATACCATTGTAGTGGCACATGAGGCATTCGGCTATTTATGCCAGGAATATGGATTAAAGCAGGAGGCGGTAGAGGGTCTGACCGCTGATTCTGAACCGGACTCTGCCAGAATGAAAGAAATCATTGATTTTTGTAAAAAAGAGGAAATCAAGGTGATTTTCTTTGAAGAACTGGTTAGTCCGAAAGTAGCCAATACAATTGCTTCCGAGATTGGTGCAGAGACCATGGTATTAAATCCTATTGAGGGAATGACGGCAGAGCAGGAGGAGGCAGGGCTTGATTATATCGGTTTAATGGAAGAAAACCTGGAGGCGCTTAAGAAGGCATTAAAATAAGAGCCGATGTAAAGTTGCAAAAAAGAGAATGAATAAGGGGAATGCATATGACATTAGATATTGTTGCGCTGGCAGCCAATGCCGTAATCAGTATTATTGTTCCGGTTGTGATACTGGTTTTCATGCTTGTAAAAAATACCAAAGAGAGAATATCATTGCTGCTGTTATTTATGGAAGGCGTTGTCATCTATATAGGAATGGAATGGGGAGTAAAGGAGCATGGTCTGGCATGGCTGTTTAATCATACGGATTTTGCAAAGTTTATGGATGCCCATTATATTCCCTATTTGCTGGTAGTGGCTGTTGCAGGGGCAGTGCTGGCATGTGTTCCGATAGCGGTTATTGTTAGTTTCATTATGAAAAAAAAGCTGTCCTTTTCTATGGCAGCCGTTTTCGGACTAGGCTACATCATGACGGAATCGGTTATGCTGGTGGGATACCGGAGCATTAATACAATTGTGGAACTGGTGAAGGGAACGGACATGGAGCTGAATTCTTCTACGGTTGAATTATTTCTTTCCGGATATGAGCGCATATTGATGTCGTTGATTCAGATTGCTGTTTTTGTTGTTTTAGTTTATTTTATAGAGCGTAATATGACATTGCAGGGAAGTCTGATTGCGATTTTTTGTCAAACGCTGGCTGCTTTTCTGCCTGGATTTTTTATTGCCTTTTCCCTCACGGATTATTATGAGGTATATAGCAGGTCGGTGGCGCTTACATTGACCTATATTGTACTAACAGCTGCCGCAATATGCTCTGTGGTGGTGTTATACAGTTTTCGTTCTGCTTTCTGGAACGGGGCAAAATAGCACAGATTGTATAGAAAAAAGTTCATGAATTCTGGAAAAATAGCTTGAAATCCATGGAAAGAAATGGTACATTACTGTTCGAGCGGTATTCGGAAGAAACTGCATCGAATGATAGGTGTTGTCACAGAAATATCAACCGGTCTTAAATGGCTGTAGGATAAAGGAGTGATAACATGAAAATAGGTTTTATTGGTGCCGGTAAAGCAGGATGCAGCCTGGGAAAGTACTTTGCTTCAAAAAGTTCACAGGCGGATATCCAGATAACCGGTTATTACAGTATAATTTCAGAAGAAACCAGATGGGCAGCAACATTTACAAATTCGGATTGCTTTCAGACCGCCGAAGAAGTAATTGCAGCGAGTGATTCCGTTATTCTCTCGACTCCGGACGGAGCGATAAAGAAGGTATGGGAATCTTTCAATAAGGAAAATGTGAAGGGCAGGATTTTCTGCCATTTAAGTGGCTCCTTATCATCCGATGTATTTTCAGGAATAGAAGAATTGGGCGGATACCCGATTTCTATTCATCCATTGTTTGCATTCAGCAGCAAAGAATCCGTATATCAACAATTGAATCAGGTATGCTTTACACTGGAGGGACATCCCTATGCAGTGGCACAGTGGAAGGATATGCTTTCCGCTCTTGGCAATAAAGCTCTTGTCGTTTCCGGTGAAGTAAAACCAAAATATCATGCGGCGGCAAGTATCTTAAGTAATCATGTTATAGCTGTGCTGGAAGCAGGATACCAGCTTTTAGAGGAGTGTGGCTTTTCGGAGGAAGAGGCGAGAACCTATACCTCTGTACTGGTCAGGGATAATGTGGAGCATGTTATAAGGGATGGCTGTGTTAAGGCTATGACCGGTCCCATTGAGCGGGGAGACGAGGAAACGGTTGCAAAGCACTTATCAGTGTTGAATCCTGAACAAAGGGAGATTTACCAGGCTTGCGGCAGGCAGCTGCTTGTGATGGCAAAGGAGAAAAATCCGGACAGAACATATAGCAATATTGAGGATTTGTTATCATAAACAAAAGGATTATAATTTATCTGTATAGAACAAAAAAATAGGAATTAGGAGGTTACCATGAAAAATACAGTGTTAACATTTAAACAGGCTAAGGAAAAGGGTGAGAAGCTGTCTATGCTTACCGCATATGATTATTCCACAGCAAAGCTGATTGATGAGGCGGGAGTGAATGCTATCTTAATCGGGGATTCATTGGGAAATGTTATTCTGGGCTATGAAGATACCATTTCCGTGACAATGGAGGATATGATTCATCACTGTGCAGCGGTGGCGAGAGGGGCGAAAAATGCCCTGATTGTTTGTGATATGCCTTTTATGAGCTATCAAACTTCCGTATATGATGCGGTGGTAAATGCTGGAAGGCTTATGAAGGAAGGGCGTGCACAGGCTGTGAAACTAGAGGGTGGAAAGGAAGTATGTCCTCAGGTAAAAGCGATTGTAGATGCCGGAATTCCGGTGTGTGGACATTTAGGGTTAACGCCACAGTCCATAAATGCGTTTGGTGGATTTAAGGTGCAGGCAAAGACGGAGGCTGCGGCAAAGAAGTTAATTGAAGATGCAAAGGCACTGGAAGAGGTCGGGGTATTTGCGATAGTTTTGGAATGTGTGCCGGCAAAGATTGCAGAGCTGGTTACAGAGAAGGTTTCCGTGCCAACCATTGGCATCGGTGCAGGAAATGTATGCGATGGACAGGTTCTGGTATATCAGGATATGCTTGGAATGTTCAGTGATTTCACTCCAAAGTTTGTAAAGCGGTTTGCAGATATCGGAACGGTAATGAAGGACGCATTTGCCACCTATGACCGTGAAGTGAAGGCTGGAACTTTTCCAGAGGAAAAGCATGAATATACAATCAGTGATGATGTGTTAGAGAAGCTTTATTAATAGGTGTTTGCGAAACTCAATTTTCTTTTTTTTCAGTTGTGCAACATATACAATCCAACGCTGGTACGCTTGCGCTACTTGTCACTCGTAGCGGTGCATAACATGTCAAAGTACGGCATGTAAGCACCGACGGCTCCAAAGTACCTGCTTATGGAGTTGTATATGTTACACAACTGTAATGTAAAGTTAAGAGAGTTTCGCAATTACTGAAAGCTTTATTAAATGGAAAAGGAGATAAATGGATATGAAAATTTCAGGTTCAATTGACGAGACAAGAGCGCAGGTAAAGGAGTGGAAAGCACAGGGCTTAAAGGTTGCCCTGGTTCCGACTATGGGTTATCTCCATGAAGGGCATAGAAGCCTGATTGACCGTGCGAGAAAAGAAAACGATAAGGTGGTTGTCAGTATTTTTGTAAATCCCATGCAGTTTGGGCCAAATGAGGATTTAGAGTCTTATCCAAGAGATTTAGAGAGGGATTCTAAGATTTGTGAGGATGGCGGTGTGGACTGGATTTTCCATCCCGAGGTGGAAGAAATGTACGGGCCAGATTTCCATAGCTTTGTGGATATGACTGTGCTGCCAGAAAAGCTTTGCGGAGCCAGCCGCCCGGTACATTTTAAGGGTGTACAGACCGTTGTCAGTAAATTATTTCATATTGTACCGGCTGACCGGGCATATTTTGGACAAAAGGATGCGCAGCAGCTGGCAATAATCCGTCGTATGGTAATTGACCTTAATTTTGATATTGAAATCATAGGCTGCCCGATTATCCGTGAGGAGGACGGCCTTGCAAAGAGTTCCCGTA
>ULOF01034451.1_pt1 | contig 11471 bp, 12 predicted proteins | sample 1952371 | NCBI WGS metagenome assembly ULOF01 (sample SAMEA4835597, study PRJEB28245) | human gut metagenome | biome: gut microbiome; material: fecal sample | place: Denmark | collected 2008 | reverse complement strand
TTGAAATAAAGAGTTTCGCAATTATCTAAATAAAATCAATAAAAATAAGGAGGAATTATGGATGGAATATGTAACACTAGCAAATAATGTTAAAATGCCAATATTGGGATACGGCGTGTATCAGGTTACAAAAGAGGAATGTGAGCGGTGCGTACTTGACGCATTGAAAGCCGGATATCGTTCCATCGATACGGCACAGGCTTACTTCAACGAGGAGGAAGTCGGTACGGCAATCCAAAAATCAGGTATACCAAGAGAAGATATTTTCCTTACATCCAAGGTATGGATTGAAAATTATGGCTATGAGAAATGCAAAGCTTCTGTGGAAGAATCTCTGAAAAAGCTACAGACAGATTATCTCGACCTTATGCTGCTTCACCAGCCATTTTCCGATTATTATGGTGCATGGCGGGCATTGGAGGATTTGTATGAGAAAGGAAAAATCCGCACCATTGGTATTTCCAACTTTTATCCGGACCGGATGGTAGATATCGCTTCTTTTGCCCGGATACGTCCTATGGTAAACCAAGTGGAAACACATCCATATAACCAGCAAATCACAGCAAAGCAATATATGGATAAATATAATGTGCAAATCGAAGCATGGGCACCTTTTGGAGAAGGCAGGGGAGGTTTGTTTGAAGATGCCACCCTGAAAGAAATCGGTGAAAAATACGGAAAATCAACGGCACAGGTCATGCTCCGGTGGCACATTCAGCGCGGCGTTGTCGTAATACCGAAATCCACCCACTATGACCGGATGGTAGAAAATATTAATGTCTTTGATTTTGAACTAACCGATGCAGATATGGAAAAAATCACGGCTTTGGACAAAGCAGAAAGCTCTTTCTTCTCTCACTATGACCCTGCCATAGTAGAATGGTTTGTAAAAATAGTGGACGAACGCAAAGAATAACCTGATTCACCGGACTATTTTCTCATATACTGGTAACACAAAACCAGGCATTCCTATGGATTATCTTATCCAATGAATGTCTGGTTTAAATTTAGCTCTTTGGATGTTCTGCCTGTAATGCACTTGCACGATTTGAATGCTACAAACCAAGCCACTCTCTAATTTGGGAATCTGAAAGATTATTCCCATTGACTGCATCTGTAACATTTGCTCCTGCCGCACTCTTCTTAATATCATCTGTGCTGTTTCCGCAGCCACCGCCACCATTGGTCACAAAGGCATAAATGTTTTTCCCACTTAAATCATACGCCTCTAAAAAGGATAAAACCGGCATTGGACAGGTTTTGCACCAGTTTGGGAAGCCTAAAATGAGCGTATCATATTGACTCATATCCTCCACCTTCCCTGCAAGCTCCGGTCTTGCATTCTCCTGAAGTTCCTTTCTCGCCTCATCCACACAGGCCTGGTAATCAGCAGAATAAGGCGTTTCCCGCTTAATCTCGAACAAATCTGCTCCGGCAATATCCGCCACTTCTTCTGCCACCTTTTTAGCATTTCCCGAATACGTAAAATACGCTACTAATGTTTTTGACATATCCTTTTCCTCCTTACGTTTAATTGCTTATATTATAGCTTTTTTAACAGAAAATGGGAATACCCGTATGAATGAATTCAGCTATTTTGCTTATACCCTTAAAGGTTCAACACATAGCTCATCTCATACCACTGTTCCCCGCCCCAGGAAGATTCAGATATTCCGTTATTATGGAATCCCATCTTCTCGTACATCTTAATCTTGGACTTTAAGCATGTCAAAACCACCATTTCCCTGCCTCTTTCCCATTCCCTGCGAAGATATTGGAACATAATTTCCCTTGCTAAACCCTGTCCACGATATTCTGGAAGTACATCAAGTCCAAGCACCATTACATTCCTTCCTGCCGGGTCATGCAGCTTGACATTTGTAAAAAACGCATCTCTGAAAGAATGCTCATTGGTGGAAATTCCGTTTAAAAATCCTGCAATCGTTCCTGTCTCTTTATCAACGGCAGCCAGAAACAATTCCGGTACCATAACCGCCCTTTCTTTCATCGAAGCCTCTGAGCACGCCTCATTCGGAGGAAAACATATTTTCTCGATTGCTGCTGCCTGATCCGCTTCTTCCGGCAGAATATCTCTAAATTCAAACTGCTCGTTCAAAGCTTTATCTGAAAGACCATATTCTTTCAAGAGTTCCTTTGCCTTCATGCGTCCCTGCTCGGTCAGATAGAGATATTTTTCATAGCCTCTGCTGTTTTTGGGCTGATAAATCTGCTCATCATTTTCAAGCTTGCCAAGGGTGTCAAAATCGTAGCCTTTCCAGCTTAATTCCCGGTAACGACAAAATTCATTACTATCCTGTGCTCTTGTCAGATACATCAGCATCAGAGATAATTCTTCTATTGCTTGTTCGTATGTTTTTTGCTTGTTCATATTTTTAATCCTCCTTATTATTGGGGTTACAATTTTTAAGTTGTTCCATTCGTTTATATCTATCCTTACAAATTCAATTAAAACAATCAACTCTTTAATCAAATTTTGCAATCCGCTCAAAAAATCCATCCCTTGAAATAATTTCTGTAAAAAACTCAGGTTCACAATTTATTTCTTTAATTTCAAGAATGAAAGCTTCTGTGACAAATTATACCACCATCCATTTCCTTTTTCCACCATGTAAAGAATCGAAATAAGGAAAACACGTACTTTAACTGTTACTACCAGATTACTTAATTTTGTATATCCATCAAAACATATTTCACAATTTTATCCTTCTTTTAGGCAATTGCCTATCTTTTCTTTGTAACATTTTTTATATGTCACTCGGCACTGTCATAAGATTCGTGGAAAGAGCAGGCAGAAGTGAAAACTTCACCTTCACCACACCCTTACCAAACATCCTATTTCCCATCATTCAACATTTCCTCCAGCTTCTTTTGTTCATTCGGATATAAATGCCCATATGTATTAAGAATAATCTGGATATCCTTATGCCCTAACCGCTGTTTGATTAACAAAGGGGCTGCTTCCTGATGAATCAAATAAGCAGCATGTGTTTCACGTTCTAAAGAATAATTCCAGGACACATAATAACTTATCAATACAACCGCTTATCTGTAATAAAAATGAAAGGATGAAAAGCTATGAAACTTATATATGCTACATATAACCAGTATTGATATAACACTTTTGATAATATTCTTTTGCGAATGGACTGTAATAAGGCAGAGGACGGATTGAAAACCACTCCTAACCCACAGTGTGCGTTGAATGTTCTTGCCGTTGACAACCCTATGGAGTATGCTCGGTTGGCTTTAGACAATGAGATGCAGACTTGGGTGGATGCGGAGGATAGTCTGGAAGTGTGGTAATATTACGGGTGGATTGCTATGTAATGATAGTCCACCTTTTTAAAAATCTTTAGTAAAAATCTATAGAAAAATATAAGTGGAATATATGAATTGTGTGTGATACAATGGGAAGTGAAATTTGAATTTGATGGAGTGTGCTTTATAAAAATCAGCATGGAGGATTAATAAGTGAAGATGGAAGAGAAAGAAAAAAGTAATCTTTTACGGATGACGATATCGGACCCTGAACTGGTTCAGAAGATCCGTGAAAGTGGAATAGAGAGTCTTAGTCCTGATGAACTTAATTCGCTTGGTATAGAAGTAAAAAACGGGCATATGTCTTTGGGTGATGCAAGCCAGACGGATTTGGAAGGAACTAGTAGAATTAGAATAAAACCGATTGCAGACAAAAATTCAGCACCATCGCCATTAAGACGGGGATTTGTAGGATTTATTGCGATTCTGATTGCCTTGCTCATTGCATTAAGCACTATAGGTATTATCTACCGTAAAATGAATCCGCAGCTTGATTTAACAAATAAGGATATGTTTTTTTTATCCCTGGTTTTGGTAGTAGGCTTAGGACTCTGTTTCAATGAATTTAGAGTCGCATCTGCCGCAAAGAAATATCTGACGGAATGTGTTCAGGGAAAATGTATCTCTCATGATATTTCCAGGCAAAGCTCTAAATTTACAAAGAGGTCAATATTTGAATATACATACAAAGATAAAGTTTATCGAAGCTGTGAAAGTGTCTTGCAAAACAAAGGGTATGCAAATATTGGAGAAGTAAGAGAACTTATGATTTCACCAGAGAATCCGAGGTGTATGTATGATCCTATCGCTGGAAAAGCACGGAAAATCGGTTCAATTATGATTGGAATGTTTTTCATCGTTATTACTGTAGTTATAGTGTTTGGATGTATAAATGGTTAAATATTTGAATTTTACAGATGGATTACCTGCATTTTTTATCATTATAATTTTGAACATATTTTTTTAATTCACTTGTGCTTATATGTATAGGCTCATTATTTAGTCCATTTATTGGTAAATGGAAAACCCTGTTAATATTTATTATTGGTGGAGCCGTTGCAGAAATTCCATTTTCTCTAATTGTTCATTATGGTGAAGCAAATTATGGTGGTGGTTCATCAGGTGGGATATATACATTGATGGCAGCTTTTCTGGTATGCTATCTGCGTTTTCCAGATATGTTTAATTTGAAGAAGTTCAAAATTGATTTATTAGTGGTTGTAATTTTCTTTGTTTTTGCTAATAATAATCAAAGTTCTTTTTTGACACATGTTTTTGGTTTTACTGCTGGGATTGTGATAACAACATTAATGGTTGTATTGAATAACATAAAAAAAGACAGTAGACAATAAACTTGAAACAGTCTCCCTAAAGTTTAACAAAGCATTTATTCTCGGGACTGTCCCAGCGTCTGAAAGGCAGGAATCTGTAAATCCAGTCTGATACAGCCCAATTCATTGACATACAGAGAAATACCTGTATAATACAGGTTAGGGCAAAACCACAGGGGCGGCAGTTTTTTCTTGTCTTGAGCCTGACACTTTACACATAAAAGCATGAAGTGTCAGGCTCTCCTAGATTATAATATTCTTTATATTACTTAATCTTCCATGTCTTTACATATCCAATTGTTTTCTTCTTAAGCTTCTTCTTTAAAGCCTTTTTTGCTTTTGACGTACCCTTTACAGTAATCGTCGCCTTCTTATGAATTCCCTTAAAGGCACTCTTTCCGATAGTCTTAAGCTTTCCAGCTGTCATGGTTACATTTTTAAGCTTCTTACAGCCATAGAACGCCTTGCTGCCGATAGAAGTTACATTTTTGCCGATTGTAACCTTTGTCAGCGCCGTACATCCGGAAAATGCATTCTTGCCTATCGTTTTCACGTTGCTTCCGATGGATACAGTTGTAAGCTTCTTATTACCTTTAAAAGCATTTGATGCAATGCTGGTTACCTTATATGTAACACCATCCACCTTTACGGTAGCCGGAATGGTAATCTTCTTTGCAGTACGGCTGGTAACCTTTGTAACTGCTACTGTAGGATTTACCGCACTGGTTGAGGTAACCTTAACTTTAATTTTTTTGCTTGAAACAGTGAGTGTAGTACCCTTTGCTGCCGGAGCATCACCTGTATTGACCGTTATTCCATTCTTTGTTGCCCAAGTATATGCATAGGAATCCTTTGAACATGTTATTACAAGTTTTTTCGGTATCATTGTACCGTCTGACCAGAAGCCAAAAGCATTCCATTCAATATTCGTAACACTATCTGGTATGGTAACGCTGGTTAAATTGGTGCATCCTAAAAATGCCCCATCACCTATCGTTGTTAAGCCTTCTTGTATTGTTACGCTCGTCAAACCAGTACAGTTTTCAAATGCCCCCTGTTCAATACTCTTTATGCCTTTAGGAATAACAATACTTGTCAAGCCGGTATGGGCAAAAGAAGACGCACCAATGCTTGTTAAACTGTCTGGAAGTGTAATACTTGTCAAACCAGTACAGCCATTAAATGCACCATATTCAATACTCTTTACGCCCTCGGAAATGACAACACTTGTTAAACCGGTACAGTTACAAAATGCCTCTTTCCCTATACTTGTTACATTTCCTGCTATCGTAACCTTTTTCAAAGAAGTATTATGTGCAGAAACAACATAAAATGCATTATTCCATACACTTGTCGCACTTCCGTTAAATGTTACATTTGTCAAACCGGTACAATCGGAAAATATACGCTCACCTATATTTGTCAAATTTGCAGAGATTGTAGCGCTTGCTAAACTGGTACAGCCATCAAATACACGATTTCCCATCGTTTTTACACCGAACGGTATCGTAATACTTGCCAGGCTGGTGCAATCTTCAAAGGCATAGCCCTCGATAGTAGTTAAACTATTTGGAAGCGTAATACTCTTTAAAGCTTTACAGTTGGAAAAAGCTTCGTTTCCGATACTTGTCAAACCTTCGTTAAGCTTTATACTTGTTAAACCGGTACAGCCGTTAAATACATCTCTCTCTATCACGGTAACCGTCTTCGGTATGGTTATGCTTGATAAACTGGTACAACCGGAAAAGGCTTCAACACCTATACTTGTTACACTATTCGGTATAGTTATACCTTTCAAGCTGCTGCAGTATCTAAATGCGTTACTCCCTATCGTTGTTAAGCCGCTTGGAAGTGTAACGCTAGTTAAACTGGTACACTTATAAAAGGCTCTCCATCCCAAGCTGGTTACGCCCTTTCCGATTACTACACTTTTTAAATTCGTGCAGCCCTCAAATATAGCGTTATCCAAAGAGATTGTTACATTGTCGGGAATTGTTACGCTCGTCAAACTGGTGCAGTCCTTAAATGCAGCGCCGGTTATTTCAATTACTGGCTTACCATCTATTGTACTTGGGATTTCAATAACTCCGCCATTGCCACTGTAACCGGTAATACAAATTCCCGAATCATCTGCATAGTATTCAAAGCCGTCATTTGTAGTCTCTGATGCTTCTGCCCTAATTACAGGCAGTATGTTTAATGCGAAAAGCAGCAGGCATACCTTTACCACCCAAATACATTTTTTAGTTTTTTCCATTTAAAATCCTCCTCGCAAGACCTATCATTATTTGCAAGTATACTTGTATAATTACAGTCTACTACTCTTACATAATTTGTAAAGTAGCATATTTGGCACGTTACAAGCTTTTTAAAACAGGCTGGTGGATTTCTTTTTAGGAGTGCTGTGCCCGGTATATCATCTTTTGAATCGATTCATTTGCATTTTCAAATTGCAGGTCAACCTCCGGATGTTTTCTGGCAAATACATAAAAAAGTTCATGGGCAAACGCCTGACCAATATCGCTTACATCAGAAAAATCAAGTATGACCCGTTCAAATTTTTCAAAGCCAAAATATAATCGCTTTGCCTGAGAGCGTGATACCGGATAACCTGTATCACAAACATTCTTAATTGGAATCCGGGTTATAGTAAAACCACCATTATCATTACTGTACATATCAAACACCTCCTTGATTTGGTGATTTGAATTGTTAGAAAGGGCAAGCATAACTAATGTGCCTGGCTGATTATAAAATTGTTTTAAACCTGGAATACCGGCATTTATAACCTGTTCTTTCATATTATGCTGTGAAAATCTTTTGTTACTGGATGTAATCGAAAAATGGTCTACTAATTTAGAAGTAAAAAAAATTCCCTCTCCCGAATGATGTTCCTTGTCTGTTGTCAATTTTCCCTTAAACAAACTTAGAATCGCATCATTTAAAGATGAATATTGATAATAGTCGGAAATCTTTTTAAATATTCCAATTCCATTATCTTGAATATTTACCCATGTATAAATTGCATTTTGTTGAATTGAAATACCAACCCTTTCAGCTTCAGAGTGGTCAATTACATTATTAAACATTTCCATAAAGGAATATTCCCAAATGTTTACTACATTTTTTGGGAAATCACTTACGTATTTCTGCAGCGTTTCCTGATATACAATATCCTCCTGTAAATTTTTTTCTTTTAGATTATACCTGAATTTTTTGTTTATGGTTTTTCGCAGTTGATAGGAACCGTCATCATTTTTCGTAATTTTACCATCTGCAATTAATTCTTTTATATAATTGTATATTGTCGTTGTTGATATATTGAATGTTTCGGAAGTTCTCTTAACAAAATCTTTTTGGTTATAAAATATCTTTTCCATTATATAGTATTTTATTCTCTCTCTTTTTGCAGATGTTAATGACATATAATCCCCTCCTTGTCAAGGTTTACTGATTATATATTATATTAAAATTCAATTTATTTCAACAATATTTTCAATTTAAATCCCAAGAATATTCAATTTATATCCATATCTTTAAAACTTATATTCAATTTAATTTTAATTCCCCAAGATTCATATCTTATCATTTTCCCTATTCTATGTTATACTGGAAAAAATTATATTCTAATACATTTTAGGAAAGGAGCTTCTGCTATGTCTTTACAAACCACAAATCCTATACGGACAAAAATATCTTTGCGGAGAAAAATGATTCTGGTCATGATTCCACTGGTCATTTTATCCTTTGTTATTGTATTTATTTTTACCTATCTGAATACGAAAAAAATTATTGAAGATAACTCTTATAAACAGATTGAACTGGCAGCTGCCGCAATTGACAGTAAAATCGCCAAGGAAATTAGTACCACAGCGGGTATTATCAACAATGTCAAAGAAACGGTAAACCGTACCTGCAACGATACCGAAGCAATCCAGGCTTACATACTAGGCATAGCAGATGCCTATCCGGACATCATTCCCACCGGCATTTACTGCGGCTTAGAGGACGGTACCTACATTGATAAAATGTGGACACCGGATGATGACTGGGTTATGAAAGAACGTCCCTGGTATATCGAAGGAATCCAGGCTGACGAAGTTACCTTTGGAGATATGTATCTAGATTCTGATACCGGCAAATATATTGTTTCCATATACACAAATATCAGTGATAAAAGCGGCAATGTGATTGGTGTTATTTCATCCGATGTGCAGTTAGACGCAATGGATGCCTTATTAAGGGAACAGACGCTGTTTACGAATGGCTTTTCCTATGCGGTGGATGCCACCAGCGGTATGATTTGGGGAAATAAAAATGATGAAAGCACAAACGGTAAAATTCTGGAAGAATGCAACAGTGCCGTTTTTCAACAGATTACAGAAATGTTAGAAAATGAGACATTTGATGAAACCATTCTGGCAGACGGACAGTATCTGAACCTTCACAAGGTAGAAGGAACGAATTTTGTTATCATTTGTCAGGTAGCAGAAAGTGATGTAAATTCTGCCCTGACACCAATTATGCGCACCTCTTTTATCACCTCCCTTGTGGGAATCATTTTCTTAGGGGCAGCATTATTTATTATTCTGTTCGTGCTTTTAAAACCAATAGGCAATATCAACACGATGATTGATTCCATGAATACTCTGGATATTACAAAGCGTATTGATATCAGTTCTTCCGATGAATTAGGAATGATTGCAGGCAATCTGAACCAAATGTCAAACCAGCTAAATGAAACCCTTATAGCAATCGAAGCATCTGCACATACGATTGACGGCAAGGCAATGGAGAATGAAAAGACCGCCAGACATCTCTACTCTTCTGCCCAAACCCAGTATGAAGCTATGGAGAATCTGACCAACTCCATGACCGACCTATCGGAAGCCGTCAGCACCATAGCAGAAGGTGCATCTGTCCTGGCAAGCAACGTATCCAGCACCAATGATGCTGCAGATACCGTAAAAAATACCATCAGCAATACTGTCACGCTGGCGAATTCCGGTAAGGACAATATGAATAGAATGATTGATAAAATGGAATATATTACCCAGATATCCGACAATCTACAGGAAGCAGTTAACAATGTACACGCCGGGCTGGATGGCATTAACGCAATGGTTACCGTAATTCAGGATATTGCAGAGCAGACCAATCTCCTTTCCCTCAATGCCAGTATTGAAGCCGCAAGGGCGGGAGAATCCGGAAAAGGCTTTGCAGTGGTTGCAGACGAGATTCGAACACTGGCGGAAAGCTGCAGCACTTCTGTCACGGATATTGAGAATACCACAACCAACATGCGCAGACTGGTAAATATTGTACTGGATAAATCCACAGAGAGCAAGCATGCAATTTTAGAGAGCTCTGCCGTTGTAAGTGATACAGAAACCACTTTTGAAAATATACGCCGTACTATTACCGATATCAACTCTGCCATGGCTACGGTAAAGAATACCATTGCCAATGTGGAGCATGTGGCAATGGATATTGCTGCCAGCACCGAGGAACAGACTGCCGGTACCGAAGAAATATTGGCAACCTGTGAACAGGTTATGAATATTGCCAATGAATTCCGCGATGACGGCTCCCAGATGTCTGCATCCAGTGAAGAATTAAAGAAACTGTCAGATTCTTTGACGGAACAGATTGCAAAGTTTCGGTTGGATTAAAATAAATTCCTTTCCCTACCAGCATAGCACCTCATTTCCATCCTCCGTCACAAGCACCATAATTTCCCACTGGGCAGAAGGCATTCCGTCCTTTGTATGTACCTCCCATCCGTTTTTGGGGTCGGTGAAGATTTCCACCCTCCCCATGTTAACCATGGGTTCAATGGTAAATATCATACCCGGAACCATCAGCATTTCTTCTCCCCGTCTGGAATTATAGCCAACCCATGGCTCCTCATGAAATTCCAATCCTACTCCGTGTCCTCCGATTTCACGAACCACCGTATAACCATTGGCAAAAGCATGGTCATGAACTGCTTGTCCCATGTCTCCTAAAAAGCCCCACGGCTTCACTTCCTTTAAACCCAGCTCCACGCACTCCTTTGTTACCTGTACCAGCTTTTTCTTTTCCGGGCTTACCTCACCGATACAGAACATTCTGGAGGAATCCGAAAAATATCCGTCCAAAATAGAGGAACAGTCTACATTTACAATATCCCCTGATTTTAAGATTACGTCCTTGGAGGGAAATCCGTGGCAGACCTGGTCATTTACGGAAGTACACACACTATAGGGATAACCCTCATAATTCAATGGTGCCGGAACACCACCCATATCCGTTGTCATATCATATACAATCTTATCAATCTCTGCCGTATTCATTCCCTCATGAATATGTTCTTCAATATAATCCAGTACCGCTATGTTAATCTTACAGCTTTCCTTTATTTTCGTAATCTGCTCCGGGGTCTTAATAATATTGTGGGGCGGTACCTCATGTCCCTCCCTTTCCATTCGTTTAATCCGGTTATCAAATGCCTCATGGCACACCTTGTACTTTCTCCCACTGCCGCACCAGCATGGGTCATTCCTGTTAAGCTTCTTTAACATACTATGCCTCCAACTTTTTCATATTCATTGCCTTAATCAGCTTACACCGGTATATTGGCATGTTTTTTGGAAAGTCCCTGTGATACCGGCCTGCCGCTTAGACGAATTAAATCCTGGTACAAAATTTCCCTGGTCTTCTCCGGCTTTATCTCGTCATCTACAAAATGCCGTTTTAATACCATGTCACTGTTCATATAATGCTGCTGATACTGGGAAAGCTGCTCCCTCAAATAGTCTT
>ULOF01002384.1_pt1 | contig 11536 bp, 7 predicted proteins | sample 1952371 | NCBI WGS metagenome assembly ULOF01 (sample SAMEA4835597, study PRJEB28245) | human gut metagenome | biome: gut microbiome; material: fecal sample | place: Denmark | collected 2008 | reverse complement strand
CCCTGACAAACAATAAATCCTGCCTCAAATATTTATACCGGAAGAGGCTGTCCATAAAAAACAGCATTCAATGCATCACCCTTTGGCGGCACTGAAAAACGCTCGTCCTCCTCAATTACGATTACCCGGTCTTTTTCCTTTGTCGTCTTCCCGATTACATTTGCCTCTACCCCTGCAGCCTTCATAGTGTTTACGAAGGCTTCGCCATTATCCGTTATTAAGAGCAGGCTTCCCTGTCCATTCATCATATAGGGATTGATGTCAAAATATTCGCATACCTCAATAATTTCCTGCTTCATTGGTATTGCTTCCACCTCGAATCTTCCACCACAATTGCATGCGGATAACAACTGCCACAACGCACCAAACACTCCTCCATTTGATACATCATGGGCAGCAAAAATGCAGTCAGGGTTCTCCGCGACTGCCGCCTCTATTGCCGCAAGCTCCGGCATTAATGACGTATACTTCATATATCCGGCAGCTGTCCTGACATAGCTTACAGGATACCTGGTAATTAACTCTTCCTGTTTCAGACTGGCAAGAATCGCACCGCCATAAAGCCCTGTCCATTTTGTCATAACAACATCCATTCCCGGCTTTACCATTTCATAACGGTTCTCCCAAAGCGTTCTGCCATAAGCAGTAACCGTAACCGTGGGCTTTACTACAGAAGGTACCAGTTCGGTATGTCCTGCAAAAATCTCAATCTGGTATTCCTCTGCTTTCCTGCAGAGATTATCGGTAATTTTTCTAAGGACTGCCTCCTCGCTGTGTTCCGGCAGAAGTATAGCAACGGAAGCCCCATACGGTTTTCCGCCTGCTGCAATTATATTATTCACTGCATTATCAAAAGCATATAATTCATTTCCCATATAACAAAAGGCAGTGGTGGCCATGGATGTTACCATATCGCCAAACACTGCCCCATCATGTCCAATTGCTGCACGAAGAACGGTATCCTTTCTGCGATACCGAATTGGATTAATTACGGAACGTTTGAATGTATGCTCTGGCAATTTACCAGTTCTCATTCATCTTCTCCTTTCCCAGAACCTGTTGGTGCCTCCGTACTTGCTGGTGCTTCTGTCGTATCTGCCGGAGGGTCAGCCGGTGTGTCACTATTACCGGAATCATCATTTTTCTCTGTAGTCTTATCGCTTGTATCTTTCTTTTTATCTGGCTTTTTCTCAACCTTTTTCGTACCTACCCGAATCTTCGCTGCCTGTGCGGTATAACTGCTGCCATTCACCTTAACAGAATCGGTCAATACACCATCAATATATATGTTCTTCCAGAGTTCCACATAATATCCTGTATGTGCTTCCTGCTCCACTACCTCTTTTCCTTCCTCCAGAGTATCATCCTTTATTTCCTCCGGGTCACCCGGCTCAATCGTGTTAATCACCTTACTCTCAAAGTCGATTGTCCGGTTGGAAGGCCTTGTATCGTGTCCATATATAGCAAAGGAAATGGAACCTCCACCTGCGTATCCTTCAATATAAATCGGATATTCCGTATCATTGGTAAATTTAAAGTCCATATAATCTCCTGCAATGGCAGCGTCTCTTCCTTTGTCCGCATAGCTGACTGTAAGAGAATGGGGATAACGCTCATCCACCTGCAATTCTGCCTTCAAAACCGCATTATAAAGCGTTGTGGAAACCTGGCAGATACCTCCACCAAGACCATCCACTAATTCCAGACCACTTCCGTTATTCACATACTGTCCCGCATTCGCATAACCATTCTCCTCTGTAAATGGTGAAACGGTATTGTACATAGAAAACTGCTCTCCCGGCATTAGCACGGTTCCGCTTACTTTGCTGGCACCCGTAGCAAGATTCTGGCTTCGGGCAGTATTTCCCGAATTATAATTCGTTACGGACTGTCCCATCACATCATCTATGTTATAAAAATCCTCCGCTGTATATTGTGGCTGTTCTTCTTCCACTACCGCAGCGAGCTTAATATCCTTTTGTTCCCAAGGTTTTGCAAAAGCATCCTTTACTGCCTGTACCGTCTCATTCACCTTGATGGTTGTTCCCACTTCACCATCATATACAATAAATTCACCATTCTGCCGTTCAATCGAAGCATTCTTTGGCTCTGTTACAATATCACCGGTTTCATTTTCAAGCTTTTCCTTCAGTTTCCCTTCTTCAAACTGCTTTTCCGGAATCAATACAACATTCTCTTCCTCTAATGCCTTGATTTCTTTGTATCTCGTAAGAATATTTCCCTGACGTCCATAATTAAAAGCGGTATCCACGGCATCCTCCACCGACACTGTAACACCAATGTCCTTTAAAGATGTAGAGTAAGCGCCCACTGATGTAGTAAGGGTAAGTTTCAAATCTTCGATTCCATCAATATACTTATCGTATTCCTCCATGGCTTCTTCCTTCGTCAGACCACCCACATACACACTATCTAAGTATACACCTGCATATATGGTCTGTTTCTCCTCCTTGGCAGCCGCCATGTGATAGGATGATACAGTAATCACTCCTGCCAGTATTAATAATGCAAATACTTTTAAAATGCTTTTCTTCTTCATAATAATCAGTCCTTAATCTATATATTTATCATTATCGCATCTTATACGTAGACCATTTTAACATAATCAAACATCTTTTCAAGCATAAAAAAGAATACTGTCATAATTTACTAAGAAATTACTTTTTCCTCAGTTTTATTTGGCAATATGACAATTGCCCCCTTCCCCTTGTTAAAACAGAAAAACCTGACTCTTATCATTAATGTATCATAAAAAAAATATTTCTTCAACGAGACAGAAAAAATTTTAACAAAACTTCACATTTTTAAATTCCCTGCCACTCTAACTCTACTTATATAAAAATCGTTCTCATCAATTATATATTTATTTGACTTTTCCCTGATGTTCTAGTATATTTACGAATAATAAAGCTTTTTCACTCAAAAATCGTCCACTGGAGCATTTTCTCATATGCTTGGCAACATAAAAAGGAGCGTATTGCTTCGGAAAGCAGCGCCCCTGTCATACTAAAATGTTTGTTTCCTATATCGTTTTGCCAAACTGTGATAACTCAAAAATAATCCGCTGAACCATTTTCTCATATGCCCGGCAGCTAAAAGCTTCCTACTGATGTAACAATGCAGCTAATAACCATAACTACCACCAAAAGGATTGCGATAACAGAAGATATAATTCTCTGGGTTTTTTTACTACTGAAATTAAACATACCTACACCTCTTTTCTGAAAGGATTTACTATGAAGCCACTATTATTACCATCCATCTTAATATTATTCTGGGTATTGCACCACAATCTCCGCAAGAGCAATAAAACGGAAAAACAAAGCGTCCAGTCCTTTCTCAAACGGGAAAGCAATGCAAACAGTACGAGAAAGAAGGATATTTCCAATCTCGACTACATTAACGTACCCCTTGATACTTTACCTCTTGATATTACCCTAAATGATGAAAAAATGCAATCAAAGATTCTTGAATATAAGGAAGAAATTCTGTCACTGTCTAAAAAGCCTATGCTGAATCTGCTTGGCGTGACAAACACAGAGCTCAAGGAACAATATGGTCCGGCCAATTTAGAACAGCTCACCATCTGTGACCAGAATTATTGCCGGTATATCCGCACACTTCATCTGTTTGCAGAATGTATATATGAAGAATATCCAAAAGCAGCTGTCCAGATTCTGGAATACTGCCTGTCAATCGGAACGGATATTTCCGGCACTTACTATATACTGGGCACTTACTATCTGAATAACCATGACCAGGAGCATTTCCTGCAATTATATGACCGGATTCCGAGACCGGCATCCATTGCCGGCAAAACAATTATAAATAAATTAGATTCTATGAAAAATACATCTTTTTAATATCTGTCAAATCTTTTTTAATTCATGCAACACTTTACAGCATTTGTGACACTACTAAAACAGAATATTTAGAAAGCAGAGGTGAAAGGATTGAACCAGGAAGAGATAAAAGCGCATGTACTGCTTGCCCGAAATGGAGACACCGCCTCCTTTTGCAAGCTGTATGAACTGTATTACAAGGATATGTACCGTTTTGCCTACTACATGCTTGGTAATCAGCAGGATGCCGAGGATGTTATCAGTGAAACCGTATTAGACGCCTTTACCGGTATTAAAAACTTAAAAAAGCCGGAAAAATTTAAAGCATGGATTTTTCGGATTCTATCTGCAAAATGTAAACGCCAGATAGCTGTTTATATTTCAAACCGTGAACACGTGAAAGCGGACTCTGAAAATGAACCACTTGCCAGGGAAGACCATCCATATGCCGAACAGCTTGATTTAAGAGCGGCATTTAATACCTTAAACGAAATGGAAAAAACAGTCATTTCTCTTATGGTATTTGCCGGCTACAACAGCCGGGAGACCGCAAAAATTCTAAACAGCCGAGAGGGGACCATCCGCTCTGCCAAGAGCCGGGCTTTTACAAAAATGTCACAATATTTAAAGGAGGATTTTGTATGAACGAACAGGATTTCATTCACACTATCGAGAACCAAACAAAAGATTTACCAATTCCAGACAGCATTTCTCCTGATTCCATGAAAAAAATGCTGGATGACCATATAAATAACGACAGCACTGCAGACATCCCTGCTCCTGATAATACCGGCAGACGCAGACGTTACATCCGGCGCTTTACTGCCGCTGCCTGTATTGTACTTCTTCTTGCTGGAACCTTCAGCATTTCCAGCCTGTTATCCGACACCAAACATACTACGGATAATGCATCAGCAGACGCAGGCAGCAGCACGGAATCAGAGGCAGTACAGGAAGAAGCTGCAGAGGACTTCAGCGAAGACCTCGCCTACCAGACAAACCTTGCCACTCCTGACAGCTATGACGATTACTATGATGCCTTAAAAAACGCATATGATACCTATTACGACAGCATTTCCACGGTGGAAACACAAACAGATGCTGTGACAGACTTGACAGACGGAATACCGGAAGCGGCTGCAGAGGAGTCCATGAATGACACTGCCGCCACCAATGACCTGCGCTCGTTTGATACCGCAACCACAAAGCAGGCGGCAGGCGGTGGAGAAAGCAGTGGGAATTATTCTTCCACCAACACCCAGGAAAAAGAAGTGGATGAAGGCGATATCATCAAAACCGATGGTACTTACATTTACCGTGTCAGCCAGAGCTATGATGACACATATGAATACCGCAGCAGCCTCACTATCACGGAAACAGACAACGGCAGTCTGAAGGTAGTCTCTACCATTGATTTAAACGAAGCATTAGCTCTGAAAGGTTCCGATACCTCCATTAATTTTCAGGAATTTTATCTGTATCAGAACCAGTTAGTTTTGATGTACCAGGGCGAAACCTACAGCAAAGAAAATGATGCCTATGAAAGCACGACACATATTGTCCTCTATGATATAAAGGATAAGGAAAATCCAAAGAAAATAAAGACGCTATCCCAGTCAGGCTGGTACGGAAGCTCCCGGATAAGCGATGGTTATCTGTATACTATAAGTAACTTTACCGGCACCTCACTGGAAGATAAGAAAAAATATTCCCGCTATATTCCAAGTATTAATGGGGAAACCATTGCCTGTGGTAACATTTACTATCCAACAGATGTGATTATGCAGTCCACCCATGTGGTGACCAGTCTTGATTTAAGCAATCCAACAGGCTTTTCTGACAGCAAAGCAATTCCGGTAAGCGGTGGAGAAACCTATGTCAGCGATTCCTCTATCTACTTCTATGCCACCGTTTATACGGATATAACCAAGACGGAAATCATGAAGGTGGGATATGAAAAGGGCAAACTGACAGTCGGCAGAAGTGCCGTTGTGGCAGGATATCTTTACGACTCCTTTGCCCTGAATGAACAGGATGGATATCTGCGGATTGTGGCTACCATTCCTGCTAACAATATCTCTCTGCTGCGCACCTTTGACATGAAAAGCACCGCCGGTACCGGAAGCACAAACACCGTAAGGGAAGATGTCAACGCACTTTATATATTGGATAAAAATATGGAATTAACCGGAAAGCTGACCGGACTGGCTCCAGGAGAACGAATTTACTCCGCCCGCTTTATGGGAGACACCGGATATTTTGTCACCTTCCGGAATATGGACCCACTGTTCTCCGTGGATTTATCCGACCCTGCCAATCCAAAGATTCTTGGCACCTTGAAGATACCAGGATTCTCCAATTACCTGCACTTTTATGACGATACCCTTCTTTTAGGAATCGGGGAAGCGATTGACCCGAACACTATGGAGTCCAAGGGAATCAAACTTTCCATGTTTGACATCAGCAATCCTGCCGATGTCTCCGAACAGGATAATTATATCATTGAAGGCTCCTATTACAGCGAAGCCCTTTACAATCACAAGGCAATCATGATTGACCCGGTGAAAAATATTTTTGGATTCCTTTACTACGGAGAGGCAGATCATGAATCCTGTTACTACTATGTGACCTACACCTATGATAAGGAAAAAGGCTTTGTGGAGACCGCCAGATATCCAATTAAGGACGATTCCGGATATGAAGCCAACGGTGTGAGAGGCTTATATATCGGTGATTACCTCTACCTCACAACAAACAAATCAGTCACCAGCTATAAAATCGGTTCTACGAACCCAATTGCGCAGATTTATTTTAACTAACAATTCATTGAGCAAAAGCAGGATACATGCCGCCACCGTTCCAAAAAGCCCCAGGCGCTTCCCCGGTGGTGTAAACAGCAGCTTCACATCATGCCTGCCCGGCTCTAACAAGGCACCTGCAAAGGCCGTATTCACCAGTTGGATATCGGCCTTTTTGCCATCCACATAAAGCGCTAAGCCATCCTGATACGGAATGGAGGTTACAAAAAGGCTTTGCTCTTTTTCATCCGTCCGGCAATGTAAAACCTCTCCACCCTTTCCCTTCAAAAACTCCACTGTCTTCACATTATCCTTATTAAAGCTGTATTTCGTCAAAACATGATAGGTCAGATTCTGTATCTGAAATTTTCCCTTATTGCAATGCAGCTCTAATGAATTTGCTATCCTTTCATTCAGAAAAAAGGTAAAACGCTCGTTTTGATTTGGATAGGGTGCCCCTTTTCCGGCCAGCTTGTTACGCATACCGTTTATTGTAATCTCCACCGGCCATTTCGTTCCGTTCACAACATCAAAGCTTAAAATGCCTATTTTCCCCTTTAATTTATTCTTTAACCGCAGCGTACATTCCCCGTTCTTTTCTGCCTTAACCTCTATACCATTCCCCTTCTTTTCCCAGGATAAACCGGAGGAAGACCTTGCCACCTGGAATTCAAAATCCATTTGCCGCATTTTCGAGCCCGAAAGTATGGCAAGCTCATCTGAGACAGATAAAACCTCTGCCTGCTCTCCAAATTTCTCTGCCAGCACCTCATCCTCCACAACCGTGTAGCGCGTCAATGCCTCCAGAGAATAGGGCACTGTCAGAGACTCAAAATTTTCTCTGGAAATAACACGGTTATTCAGATAAGCAATGGGCAGGACATTGTCATTTTTTGCAATTGTATAATCTCCCTTCTCATACACACTTCGATATCCCCCAGGCACCTTATCCGTATTTGTTATCACATACTTAACTCCCATAATATACTGTAAAAAGGGATTTACCTCCGGCAGTAATGCCACACGGTTATTAATCCGGATTGGAGTTTTCAAAATATCATAGTAAAATGCCGCATACCGCTTATTTGACACAGACGAATACATACCTGTGGTTTTTTGATTGGCAAAATGCAGCTGGTTAGCATTTATCAGTGGATTCGTCAGATAGTCTGTGCGAACCCACTCATCTGTTATCGTATCCTCTAATTCCTGTTTTGTGAAAATCTCCTCTCCGCTTGTCACTGGTACAAAATCCTCTTCCTTTGACAAAAAAAACGTTCCCATCATAGGGACAACCAGCAATAATATATATACAACTGCTTTGTTCTTCCATTTCCATATCCAGGAAAAAAGTAGAATCAACGCAATATCTGCTAAAACCAGTGTAGCTGCAGCCGGTATTTCCCCATTGCCGGTCCAAAGCATTCCCACGCATACAAGGATAAGTATCAAAGATGCCAGACGGCTGGACGGTTTCATTTTTCCATTCCACACCTCACTCAAAATCCGCATACAATGCAGCAGTATTAACGGCAGAAACGGCATTAAAATCTTTGCCCGGGTATATAAGGTTCCATTTAGGAGATATGGGATAACCGGAAAGCAAAACAGGCACAGACAGCCAATGCTTCCCACACGATACTTCTTATGAAATAAACCCAGCAGCAGCAAATAGAGAATAATCATGGAAAAACCGATTCCATATGGATCATATAGCAGCCCCTTCAGCTGGAGCTTAGGCAGAAGCAGGGACAGCAGACTGGTTTTCCCCGATGCACGTCTGTTCTCCAGCAATGCCAGAAATGTCGGCCAGAGCAACACCATGGAAAGTCCCACAGACAATGCCATAATTTTAACCAGCAACAGCCAGTCCTTCCACTCTTTTGTATTCTGCCACCAATAGATTGCAATTACAATGAAACAGCAAATCGAATAATAATAGCTCTGAAAACAGATTCCCGCCAAAAACAGGCAATACAGAAGAATATGCCGTGTCCGCAAGGTTCTTTCTGTAAAAATCAATGCAAGAAACAGAAATGGCATATAATTAATAAACATAATCTGCCTGTGAAAATGAAAAAAGCAATTGGCAGACATACAGAAAAAACTGCCAAGAAATGCAGGACCCGGACTTAACATACATTTTCTAAGCCAGTAATAGCATAGCAATACTGTCAATAAGAAGCTGCTAATCATGGTTATGATTATAATCTTTTCCATCGGAACAGACGGCATCAAACACCCAATCAGAACATCCGGCCGCAAATATCCATAATACGAAAAATTATATGCATTATTTCCGCCGCCAATCCATAAAAAATCAGGAAGAATGGTTTTTTGTCTCAGTATTTCATCCCGAAGCGTTTCCGCAAGGCTCACATGCTGGCTCATCCAGTCTGTATTGGAACCATATACCGTACCTTCCGGAACCATGATATACAGCAATCCAAAAAATGCAATCACCATGCACAGACAGACAAAAATATCCTTTTTCAAGTTCTTATTCTTAAGCTCCATATTTTTCCTTCCCTTTTTACAATTTTCCCAATAACAAGCATTTCATAGTATAGTGCATAATATAGGAAAAATACAGAGGGATTTTCTTAATTTTTATTTAAGATTTGTCAGTACATATAACAATTGCCCCTAATACCAGCACAATACCGATTGCATTATTGACTGTCATTTTTTCATGGAACAGTACGATTCCCAAAACCGTTGCTGCCACCGGCTCCACAGAAGCAATGATGGAGGCTTTGCTGTTTTCCAGTGCTGTCAGTCCAAGCGTATACAATATGTAAGGAATCACCGTACTTACCAGCGCAAACACAAGATAAAAGCCAAGCATACCGATATCCTCCACGCAGGCTCCGTATATCTTCTGTACATCAGCCAGCGGCAATACGCCAATGGAGGCAAACACAAATGTATAAAAGGAAATTGTCAGGCTGTGGTATCCCCGTTCCAGGGCAAACCGGCTAAAAATAGAATAAAGCGCATAGCCAAGCCCTGCGCCAAGTCCCACCAAAATGCCTGCTGCATTAAGGCTCTCCGTGCTTCCCACCAGACCTGTCACCAGAACACAGCCGATAAAGGTTGCCACCAGCGCTATCAATTTAACCGCAGTTATTTTTTCATGAAAGAAAACGGCTGATAAAATCATAACAATCGCCGGGGCTGTATAAAGCAACACCGCTGCCACTGACAGTGAGGTCATGGTAATTGCCTTAAAATAACAATAGTTAAAAAATACAATGCTGAGAATACCGGTTCCGGCAAAACACCAGATATCCCTTATGCAGATTTTTAACATTTTCCGGTTGTAGAAAAACAAAACCAAGAACAGCAGAAGGGCGGTGACAACGGAACGCACCGCCACAATTTCAATGGTAGTAAAGCCGGCAGCATTTAACCGTCTTACATAAATGCCCATCATTCCCCAAAGTATGCCTGCTAATAATACAAAAATCGGAGCTGGTTTTTTCATGTTATCTTTCCTCATATGCTTAATAAACTATAGTAATTTTCATAAACAACGATTCTTAGTATAACAAAATATTCCATTAAAATCTACTACTCCTGATGCCGGATTCTCTCAATCAATGCATCTTTTTGTAAATAGCTGCTCATATAACCGGATAGTACAACCTGCAGTCCAAGCAGAATACCTGCCATAACCAGCAATTCTGCCACCGGTACGCTATAAGTGGAAATTCCGACTACATGTCCTGCCCTGCATTTGAGCCATGCCAGATAACCAAGTACATTTCCAAGGGACAGCGATACAAGCAGGGTGCCCACCGTAAATATCAGTCCCTCCATCTGCAGCATATGGTTTAACTGCCGCTTTGTCATACCGATTGCCTGCAAAATACCAAGCTCCCTTCTTCTCGTAATAATACTGGTAATCAGGGTATTAGCCATATTCATAAAGCCAATCACTCCGATAATTCCAAGCAAAGCGTAAGCGGCACTCTTCACCATGGCAACAGACATATTGGAAAGCTTATAAGCATCCTGATAGGTATTTAACTCATAATATTCACTCCCCGCAGTCATCTGCTCCAAAGCACTTTGAACGGAGGCCAGCTTATCCTCCTCACAGCTTACCCATACATCTACCGTCATATTTTCTGTCAAATCTATTGCCTCTAACTGCTCCTCTGTCAGCACAAACAAACTGTTTGCTTCCGTGGAGCCTGTCAGGGTAAAGGTCATTGGGATTTCCCTATCCCCGTCATAGAAGGTGAGCTTCACCTTATCACCAATCGCATAACCATAAGTATCCATCCAGTAATCTGAGGCAAACACAATCTCATTGTTCCTATTTGCACTGTCATAATCAATGGTTCCACGCTCTGTCTCCAGCTTCTGGTAATCCTCCTTTGAGAGTGCCGGTATCCAAGTATACAGCTCATCCTCTTCTCCATTTACATTTTCCCGCATTGCCCTTATGGCTTTTCTTGTCTCTACCTTTGTAACGCCATCTATACTGCGGATTTGGTCAAGCCATTCCTCACTCATCAGCTTCTGCTGCTGGACGTGGTTTAAATTATTCTCCGGATAAGCGGTATCATCTAAAGCACAGTCGAGAGTAATGTAGAAATCCCCCTTCTCCACCTGCTTCCTTGCATCAAACTCTGCATCCATGTTACCTGCCACATTTGCAACGACCACAAACATGACACAGGAAAGGCCCATGGTAAAAATGGTTGTCAGAGTCCGCTTCTTATTTCTTGCCAGATTTGACATGGTAAGCTTTCTGACATTGACAGCGGAATACCCTTTTCTTGTTCCTTTCCCTTTTACACTGTCCTCCTGGTAACGCATCGCCTCCACCGGGGAAATTCCTGCTGCAACCCGCATTGGTTTTCT